>ERZ773146.93-NODE-93-length-53993-cov-54.423041_pt1 | contig 53993 bp, 36 predicted proteins | sample MGYA00580847_ERZ773146 | MGnify/ENA primary metagenome ERZ773146 (study PRJEB29015, sample SAMEA2737830) | human gut metagenome | biome: human gut; feature: human-associated habitat; material: faeces | place: China | collected 2012 ...
CTATCTGGTACGAGAAGGACGCCGATCTGTCCGTGTTCGATGGCAAGAAGGTGGCCATCCTCGGTTACGGTTCCCAGGGTCACGCCCACGCGCTGAACCTGCGCGATTCCGGTGTGGATGTCGTCGTCGGCCTGCGTCCTACCTCTAAGTCCGTGGAATACGCCAAGGAGCAGGGCCTCGAGGTCAAGCCTGTTGCCGAGGCCGTTGCCGAAGCCGACGTTGTGATGATCCTGCTGCCTGACCAGTACCAGGCCGCCGTGTACAAGAAGGACGTTGAGCCGAACCTGAAGCCGGGCGCTGCTCTGGCTTTCGCTCACGGCTTCAACATCCACTACGGCTACATCAAGCCGTCCGAGGATCATCCGGTGTTCATGGTCGCCCCGAAGGGCCCGGGCCACATCGTTCGTCGTGAGTACGCCGCCGGCCGTGGTGTCCCGGTCGTCGTGGCTGTGGAGCAGGATCCGGATGGCAAGACCTGGCCGCTGTGCCTGGCTTACGCCAAGGCTCTGGGTGCTCTGCGCGCAGGCGCCATCAAGACCACCTTCACCGAGGAGACCGAAACCGATCTGTTCGGAGAGCAGGACGTGCTCATGGGTGGCATCAACCACCTGTGCGATATGGGCTTCGATGTGCTGACCGAGGCTGGCTACCAGCCTGAGATCGCTTACTTCGAGGTGTTCCACGAGCTGAAGATGCTGGTGGATCTGGCCAACGAGGGTGGTCTGAACAAGGCTCGCTGGAGCTGCTCCGACACCGCTCAGTACGGCGATTACACCTCCACCGTCATCACTGAAGAGACCAAGAAGCGCATGCAGTACCAGCTCAAGCGCATTCAGGACGGCTCCTTCGCCAAGGAGTTCATGGATGATCAGGCCGCTGGCGCTCCGAAGTTCAAGGAGCTGCAGGAAGAGTACAGCCACCCGCACCTGGAGACCGTTGGTCCGAAGCTGCGCGCCATGTTCTCTTGGAACAACCAGACGGACGCCGATGCCGATATGGCCGAGTCCTTCAACGGCAAGATCGCTCGTACCCAGGTTCAGTGATTTCGCTGTAGCGGCTGCATGTTAAGGGCCACTGAATAACGTAGCAGCGCAATATGCGCGAAACGTGTTGGAAGCCACCGTCTCACCGCGGTGGCTTCTTTTTGTTGCTGTGTTGTTTTATGACTGGGATATTTCGTATGCGGGATCGCAGTACTGATTGTCGGGGGAGCCGCACGGCTAGGCGTTGGCCCACTTTGTGGACTCAATGCTTATTTAGGAAGGGACGGGAGTAGGATAGACCCCAGTTTGCAGGACAAAATCCATGCACAAAAACACGCGAATTCATCTGCGAATGGTAGAAACCCGAGCGCCGGGAGGCGTTCACCCCACTACATAAAAAGGAGTGCCAAGTACAATGGCTGCACAAATCTGGTACGAGAACGACGGCGATCTCTCGGTCCTCGAAGGTAAGAAGGTTGCCATCATCGGTTACGGTTCCCAGGGTCACGCTCATGCGTTGAACCTGCGCGATTCCGGTGTGGATGTCGTCGTTGGCCTGCGTCCTACCTCTAAGTCCGTCGAGCACGCCAAGGAGCAGGGTCTGGAAGTCAAGTCCGTTCCGGAAGCTGCTGCTGAGGCCGATATCATCATGATTCTGGCTCCGGATCAGTACCAGCGCACCATCTGGGCCAATGACATCGAGCCGAACATCAAGCCGGGCGCAGCTGTTGCTTTCGCTCACGGCTTCAACATCCACTACGGTTACATCAAGCCGTCCGAGGATCATCCGGTGTTCATGGTCGCCCCGAAGGGCCCGGGCCACATCGTTCGTCGTGAGTACGCCAACGGCCGTGGCGTTCCGGTCGTCGTGGCCGTGGAGCAGGATCCGCGCGGCGACGCTTGGGACATCACCCTGGCTTACGCCAAGGCTCTGGGCGCTCTGCGTGCAGGCGCCATCAAGACCACCTTCACCGAGGAGACCGAAACCGATCTGTTCGGCGAGCAGAATGTGCTCATGGGCGGCGTGAACAAGCTCGTTGAAATGGGATTCGAAGTCCTCACCGATGCCGGTTACCAGCCTGAAATCGCCTACTTCGAGGTCTGCCACGAGTTGAAGATGCTCGTCGACCTCATGAACGAGGGCGGTCTGAACAAGGCTCGCTGGTCCTGCTCCGACACCGCCCAGTACGGCGACTACACCAACACCTGCATCGACGAGCACGTACGTGAGCGCATGCAGTACCATCTGCAGCGCATCCAGGACGGCTCCTTCGCCAAGGAGTTCATCGAGGACCAGGATGCTGGCGCTCCGAAGTTCAAGGCTCTGCAGGAAGAGTATGGCAACGTCCGCATCGAGACCGTCGGTCCGAAGCTGCGCGCCATGTTCTCCTGGAACAACGGCAAGGATGACGACGCTGATATGGCCACCTTCACCGGCAAGATCGCCCGTGGCTGATGTGGCTCATTCGGCTAATCGCTGAGTCTTTTACAAGACCGCTGCCCTTACGGGTGGCGGTCTTTTTTGTATGTTCTGTCGCATATTGTTCTAGGATAGATATGTACGGTTTCTTACGGTTTTTCTATAGGAAGAGATGTCATGGTCACTGCGACTGGTCCCGCACCTGGTTCTGAAATGACAACGTCGGCTGAACCTACCGAAGACCGTAGCACGTCAGGAGTTCTGCACGTTGCCGCGATTTTCGCCTCGCATATGGTGTTGCAGCGTAACAAGCCCATCGCCGTGTTCGGCGCGCTTGATGCCGATTGCGCCGGACTTGAGGTTTCCGCGGAAATCCGCGATTTCGATGGTTCCGTGATCGTGCAGGCGCATGCGTACGCCTCCAAAGAGATCAAGAACGGTTTTTCACCGTGGCGCGTCATGCTGCCGGCACAGCCCGAAGGTGGCCCTTACACGTTGCGCGTCACCGCAGGCAACGATTTCATCGAATATTATGACGTGCTTATCGGCGAAGTATGGCTGGCCGGCGGTCAAAGCAATATGGAACTTGAATTGCGCAACAGTGAGGACGCCGAGGAAGCCCTCGATAACTGTGCCGATCCGTTACTGCGCTTCTACAATGTGCCGAAAACCGGTGTGATCAATCGCAACGCCGAACATGCGGCAAGCTGGCAGGAATCATCGCCCGAAAATAGTGGCGTGATGAGTGCCGTAGCGTACTATTTCGCGCGAAAACTGCGTGATGAACTTGATTCCGACCTTCCAATCGGCATTATCGACTGTTATATCGGGGGTACGTCGATTAGCTGTTGGATGAGCGAGGACGCACTGAATTCCAGTGAATCCGGGCGCGATTATCTTGCTCGCTACGAGCAGGCGGTCGCCGGTAAAACGCAGGAACAGTTCGATTTGGAGTATAGCGAATGGCAGTCGCGTTCTGATACGTGGAATGCGTCGATTGCTGCAGCTCGTGAAGCCGATCCTGATGTGACGTGGGATACGCTGACCCAACAGTATGGCGAATGCCCGTGGCCGCCGCCGATGACGCCGACTTCGCAGTGGCGTCCGGCTGGCCCGTTCCATGCCATGCTGGAGCGTATTGTGCCCTATTCCTTGGCTGGATTCCTGTGGTATCAGGGCGAGGAAGACGAGCCATATTGCGGATCCTACCGTGAGCTGCTGGGCATGATGATTGGTGAATGGCGTGCGCTGTGGAGCGAAAGCCTGCCGTTCTTGATCGTGCAATTGCCGCAGTGGATTGACAAGAAGGTCGACGAGGGCGACGGCGATCCGATGCTGTGGCCGGTGTTGCGCGAGGCTCAGTGGGATGCCGCGCAGTCCATCGACAATGTGTTCGCCATCTGCACTATGGATTGCGGCGAATACAACAACATTCATCCGGTTGATAAGCGTACGCCGGGTGAGCGTCTCGGCGAATGCGCGCTCCGCCAGATTTACGGCATGAGTCGTGTTCCGGTGTATGGGCCGACGGTACTTGGTTTCCGCTGCGACGAAGGCGGCCGCGTGCGCCTGTTCTTCCGGTACGCGCATGGCCTGCATTTCAGTGGCACCACGCCTGACAGTTTTGGTGACGAGTTCGCCAAGAGCCTGCCTTCATTGGTACGTCTGCCGGAACGTTCCGGTTTCGAGCTTGCCGGTGCCGATGGTGTGTTCCATCCGGCCTACGCCGCGATTTTCGTGGATTGCGATATTGACGATCTGGTCAACGCAAAGGTCAACGTGGTCGATTACAACGCCACGGAATTCGGTATTCCGATCAACAGCCGCAGTATCGGCACGATTACGTTGGCCACGCCGGAAGTGCCAGCGCCGGTGATGATGCGCTACGCATGGCGTAGCTGGGGTCCGGCACCGTTGTTTAATGACAATAATCTGCCTGCTCACCCATTCAAGCTGGACCTGACCGATCACACCGACTCTGATCACGCTGAATAATCACGTTAGATAGTTGCGTTGAACGGCTGCGTCACATGATTGTCGATAGTTGACGATGAATAGCGTGCGATTGCTGTGCTTATAGTGTGCTGCAATCGCACGCTTTATATTGCGATTGAAGTCCTGCTGATCGCACGTCAGTCAAATACGAATCAAATACCAGTCAAATAAAAAATCGTTGAAAAATCAACGTTTCTGCGATTTATGTCACTAAAATCGCAGAAACGAATCAAATAAAATGCGCTGCACTGCGAGCGCATAAGCTATTGCCAGAGGTCCGGGCCGAATGATTCCAGGTATGCGGTGAGTTCGGCCGCCATCTGCTCGTCTTCCGGAATGCGCGGGTGACCATCCGTGCCGCAACCGTTGCGCGAATACAAGAAATGTTTCACGTGAAACTCGCCCTCAGCGCGAAGCGTATCGCGGCCGTTGCCGTGGAAGATGGCGTGGAACTTACCGTCACGACCAAGAGCTACGTGCGCGACCTGTTCTGCATGGCAGACAAGGTCGACGTGAAGGTTTCGGTGGCCGAGGGCATGGTCTCGCTGCTTCCGGGCGAAAGCGTCATGCTGCACATCGCCACCGCCGATGTCGCAGCGCTTGCCGATCCGGGTGCGTTCGCAGCCGCCAACGTGCCGCGTTCCGTCAACGATCTGAAGCGTGAATGGTGAGATTCCGCGAATGTGCCGTCTACTGAAGCGATAGAAGAGTGGATGGAGGACTACTGAAATTTCAGCTGACGTGTTCGGTTGAGTAAAAACATAAGTTGAAGCGCCGCCAACCTTAAGAGACGAAAGTGTTGTGAACACTGACTTTTCAAGAGGTTGGTCGGCGCTTTTACTGTACGATGTAGATGAACCGTTTAAGTTGCGATTTAAGTTAAGAAGAAGGACACGGACATGCCTATTCAAAAAAGCAAGGTGACGATTTTTGACGTTGCCAAGGCTTCGGGAGTCTCTAGTAGCGCCGTTTCGTATGCGCTCAACGGCAAGTCTGGTGTTTCCGATGTGACCCGAGACAAAGTGTTGAAGGTCGCACACGAACTGGGATGGAAGCCGAATGGCGCGGCACAGGCGCTGGCCAAGGCGAAGACGCAGCGCGTGGGTCTAGTGTTGGGTTATGACCCGAAGCTGCTTTCCGTCGAATCCTACATGATGGAACTTATTTCCGGTCTTGGCGCCGAGCTGGAAAAATACGATTATTCTCTGCTGGTACGCATGGCCGTGGGTGAGGACGCGAAGCTTTCGATCATCGATGATTGGATTGCTACTGGCAACGTCGACGCCATGCTGCTCGTCAAGGTCAAGCTTGGAGACCCTTGCGTTGCCTTGCTTGAGGAGCATACGGAGATGCCGGTGCTTGCCATTGCTGATGCCTCCGTGGTCGGCAATCTGCCGAGTCTGTCAAGCGCCGACGCCGATGCCGTGCGCCAAGCGATGCGATACCTGTATGATCTCGGGCATCGTCAGATCGCCCGCGTCGGCGGTCCCGAATCGCTTGCGCACTCGTATATTCGCGATTCCGCCTTTGCGGACGTCGCTTCCGAGCTGGGCATGCGTTATCGTTGCCTGCACACTGACTACACGCCGGAAACCGGTCGCGAGGCCACGAAGCGCCTGCTGGCGTTCTCTGAGCATCCGACGGCGATCATCTACGACAATGATGTGATGGCGTTGGCTGGCCTTGGCGTGGCAGCTTCGCAAGGCATCAAAGTACCGGAGGAAATCTCCATCATGTCGTGGGATGATTCCCTCATGTGCACCGCGGCTTATCCGAATCTGACCGCCATGGGCCGTGACGTGGTCGATACCGGTAAGCAGGCCGCCGGATTGCTGCTCAAGCTGATCGGCGGCGAGCGTGTGGGGCATCTGATGGAAGGGCCGTACGAATTGCGTGCCCGCGCTTCGACCGGTCCCGCTCCGGCAGCGGAATAAGATGCGATGATGAGTTAATGCGATGATGAATTAAAAAATTGCGATTGCGCATTTGCTGCGCCCTGACAAGGGCAGGATGAAGGCGAGCAGCGAGCCGATCACGGCAATCACCGCAAGGGTAACGCCATACAGGATCGCGACGGTGTTGCCGGACTGCTTTGACATGTACCACAGGTCGAACGGCGCGAGTCCCCAGAACAGCCCGGGAATCGCGGATTGGAAATCAAAATCTGAAATCTGAAATCGTAATCTGAAATCAAAATGCGCCCGTGCCCCTCGCTTGAGACACGGGCGCATTGTGACCTTACGACTTCAGGCGCGCTTCTGTGTGATCTGATAGGCGGTGAACAGCACGACCAGCCAAATCACGCCGGCGACCACTGCGATGCGATAGCTTGCGGAGAAGCACATCAGCACCACGACCAGCAGCATGAACGCGATCACCACATACGGCGTCACCTTGGCGAACGGCAGCTTGAACGCAAGTTTGTCAAGTGCTTCCTGGCCCTTCAATCCCTTCAAATCATTCGGACCGTCGCCGGCGGCGACAACGCGACGGAACTTAATTTCCGTAATCATAATCATGATCCAATTAATCGCAGCGGCAATCGTGGCGATCGACATCAAATAATTGAACGCGAAATCAGGCCACACGAACACCACCACCACGGCGATCGCAATGATGATGGCCGACGTGATCACACCCCCGACCGGAACGCCGCGCTTGTTCAGGCGGCCCAGATACGCGGGCGCATTGCCCTGCTTCGCCAACGAATACAGCATGCGCGAGTTCGCGTACAGGCCGGAGTTGTACACGCTCATCACGGCGGTCAAGCACACGAAATTCAGAATGCCGGCGGCCGCATGCACGCCCACCGAGTCGAAAATCTGCACGAACGGGCTGGAATTGCCGTCGATCGTGCTCCACGGCACCACGGCCATAATCACGCCGAGCGCGCAGATGTAGAACACGAGAATACGCCAGATAATGCCGTTCGTGGCCTTCGGGATGGTGGTGCGCGGATTTTCGGTTTCGCCCGCGGTGATGCCGATGAGCTCGGTGCCGCCGAAGCTGAACATCACCACGACCAGCGCCATCAGCAGGCCGGTCCACGTGCCGTCCGCATTGCGAGACATCAGGCCATGCGGCAGGAATCCGCCGTCAACGGTAAACCAGTTGGCGAACGACGCGCGAATGCCCGAAGCGGTCGGCACATTCGCGATGATCACATACAAACCGCCGAAAATCATGGCAAGCACGGCCACGATCTTGATGATGGCGAACCAGAATTCAAATTCGCCGAACTTGTTCACGCCCATAAGATTCAGCGCCGCGATGGCCACCAGGAACACCGCCGCCGACACCCACTTCGGAATGTTCGGGAACCAGTAATTCACGAACGAGCCAACCACGGCCAACTCCACCATGGCCACGAGCACGTAGTTGAACCAGTAATTCCAGCCGGAAATAAAGCCGGCTCGCTTCGACCAGTACTGCGTGGCGTAATAGCTGAACGCGCCCGCCTTCGGATCCTCGACCGCCATTTCGGACAGGGCGCGCACGATCAGGAAAATCGCCAGACCGCCGATCAGATAGGCGAGCAGAATGGCCGGGCCCGCCAGCTGAATCGACTCGCTGGAACCATAGAACAGGCCGGTGCCGATCGCGCCGCCCAATGCGATCAATTGAATATGACGATTCTTCAAAGACTTGCGCAGCGTCGGCGGAACCGGCACATCGTCGGTTTCGCGCGGTTTCTTCGCAACGGTTGCGTCGCTCATGAATGCTTCCTCTTCTTGGGTGCCTCGGCAATATTCGGCAAATTCGGCAAAAGTTTGCGATCTTGGCGATGTTGCGTTCGGCAGTAGTGGTAGGTGACGCGCCTATGGTTTTTGGCATGGCGCGTCTTCCCCGATTGTAGCTGTAGCGCGTGGATTCGGTTTCATAGTGTTCAATAGTTCGATAGTTCAATAAAATGAAGGTTTTGGGAGCAATGGTTGGTGCTGCTTGAGCGCTACGGGCTGGAGGTCGTCATGGCATTCATCAAAGACATGGTGCGTATGTGGTTGCATGCGTGGAAGCGATTCATCTCCATCGCACTGATCTCGTTGCTGGGCGTCGCCGTGCTTACGGGCATTTACGCGGGTTGCCGAGACGCTTTTCTTGCGACGGATCGTTTTTTCGACACCCAAGGATTGCACGACATTCAGGTGTTGTCGACGGCCGGATTGACCGATGACGATATTGCCGCGCTCCGTAAGATTTCCGGTGTTGCGAAAGTGCAGGGCGAACGTTCGCAAACCGTGACCGTCGATTTGAACGGCAAAAAAACCGTGACCATGCAGGAGATCGGCACGAACGGCATTGACCAGCCGTATCTGCAGAGCGGACGCATGCCGGAGAAGTCCGGTGAGATTGCGGTGACGCGCAAATTCATCAAGGATTCCGGCTACAAAAAGGGCGACCATATTACGGTGACGCCGCAGGATTCGGCGTCTTCTGCTTCTTCTGCGACGTCTTCCGTGTCCGATTCTGCAGAATCGGACAACCAAACGGGCGAAAACGGGTCCCAGATGTCCGATTCTGGTGAATCGGACAATCAGGCACCGGGCTTCCCTGCCGAACTGACCATTGTGGGCGTGGTGCTTGACCCGCAGGATCTCACCAATCCAGACGGCTATTCGGGTACGAACGCGTTCCGTTCCTCCGCTACCAGCGACTACACGTTCTTTGCGCCGTCCGACGGTGTGACCGGCAGCATGTACACGGCCGTCACCGTTCTCGTGAAAGGCGCCTCCGACAAGGACTCGTTCAGTGACGCCTATGACGACACCGTCAGCGAAGTCGCTGACCGCATCGACGGCACGGTACGCAAGAACCGCCAGCAAGCACGCCATCAGGAACTACTCGACGCTGGAACCAAACAAATCGACGAGGCGAAAGCGCAAGCTGACAAACAGTTCGCCGCAGCGCAACAGCAGATCGACAGCAATCGCAGTCAGCTCAACCAGCAAATCGACCAAATCGTCAATATGCAGGCGGGCACGGCTGCAGGGTCCCTCGACGAAACAACCCGTGAAACACTGCGTGAAACGGTAATTGCCGCAAGCCCGCAATTAGCGGAAGCCAAAGCGCAACTCGACCAGGCGCAATCGCAATTGGACCAGCAGAAAAAAGACACCGAACGGACACTGCAATCCAAGCAAAACGAGCTGGAAGACAGCATTCCGCAAGTGCGTTGGTATGTGCAGGACCGGTCGCAAATCGGCGGATTCAGCTCGCTGAAATCTGATCTGGAATCCATCCAATCGCTGGGCAACGCATTCCCGATCGTGTTCTTGCTCGTGGCGGTGATGATGAGTCTGACCGCCATGGCGCGCATGGTCGAAGAGGATCGCGGGCTGATCGGCACATACACAGGGCTCGGCTACGGGCGTCTTGCGGTCGCCTCACGATACCTGTTGTTCGCGCTGTTCGCCTGCCTGATCGGCGGTGGACTCGGCCTGATCGCAGGCTTCCTTGGCATTCCGGCGTTCCTGCTCGTCGTATTGCGAGGCTTGTATGTGATGCCGGACGTACGCTTGGAATACGACTGGCTGTATGGAACGGCCGGAGTCGCGCTATTCGTAATCGGCGTGCTTGCCGCAACCGTGTATGCGTGCGCGCAGGAAATGCGACAGAAGCCGGCCAGTCTCATGCGCCCGAAAGCGCCGCGTGCAGGATCGCGCATTCTGCTGGAGCGTATCAAGCCGTTGTGGAATCGCATGAGCTTTCTCGGCAAAGTCACGGCACGCAACATTTTCCGCTTCAAATCGCGCCTGATCATGACGGTCGGCGGCGTGGCCGGCTGCACCGCGCTGATTGTGTGCGGACTTGCGATCAACGACACCGTTGCCGCATTGGGCGCGAAACAGTATCAGGACGTGTATCAGTACGATTTGATGGTGGTCGCGAATGATGACGATGCTGATGCGATGCGGCAAAAAGTTGCTTCGGATGGTCGCGTCACGTCGAGCATGGACGTGCGCGTTGAATCGGGTGATCTGACCGGCGATTCGGGGAGCGAAAGCATTCAGCTGGTTGCCGTGCCCGACAGTGAACGCAGCGAGTTCGGCAAGATGGTCACGTTGCAGCCGGTGCGCTCCAGTTGGGTGGATGGTGCGAAGTCGTTGTTCAGCGGGAAGTCCAGAGCGTCTTCCTCTGCGTCTTCGGTGTCCGATTCTGGAGAATCGGACAACCAGAGCGGTAAAAACGGGTCCCAGATGTCCGATTCTGGAGAATCGGACGCGAATGGTACTTCCGGCACGAAGGACGCGATAAGCCTGGGCGATGACGGCGTGATCGTATCACAGTCCGCGGCAAGCGCAATGGGTGTCAATGCGGGTGATACGGTGACGCTGACCAACGGCAACGAAGTGCAGGCCGACGCGTATGTCAGCGCGGTGACCCGCAGCGTGATCGGATCGGACGTGTACGTCAGCGAAACCTACTATCACCAGCTGTTCGACACTGCTGCATCCAGCGCGTCTTCCGCATCTTCTGTGTCCGATTCTGGTGAATCGGACAATCAGACGGGTGAAAACGGGTCCCAGATGTCCGATTCTGGTGAATCGGACAATCAAAACGGCAAATCCGGTACCTCGAATGGCGCATCGTCAAACGACCGGCAACTGGTGTGGAACGCCATGTACGCGAAGCTCAAAGGATCGGGCGAATCCCAGGCCGCCTACGCGGAAAAGCTGGAAGACGATGACGCGGTCATGAAAGCCGTGAGCTGCGCACACATGGCGGAAAGCTTCAAATTCGACCTGATGGGCGCGGTGGTCGCGCTGATCGTGGCGCTCGCGGGCGGGCTCGCGCTCGTGGTGCTGTTCACTCTCGCCAACACCAACGTATCAGAACGTGAACGCGAGATGGCCACACTTAAGGTGCTTGGCTTCTTCGACAAGGAAGTGCATCATTACGTAAATCGCGAAATGATGGTGCTCACCATGATGGGCGTGGTGTTGGGCTTGCCGCTCGGACGTTTCGTCGGCGGATTGCTGACGGCCGCGTTGAACATGCCCGCACTGTATTTCGAAGTGGAATGTAAGCCGTTGAGCTATGTGATCGCGGCTGTCGCGACCATGGCGTTCGCGCTACTTGTGCAGCTGCTCGTCAACCCTGTACTCGACCGCATCGACCCGATCAGTTCGCTCAAGTCCGTCGAATAGTCGCATGCATGGTTGTCCGTTTCTCCAGAATCGGACAAGTAATGCGGCGAAAGTGCCCTGTGGTTGTCCGTTTCTCCAGAATCGGACACTTAGAGTGCCGGAAAGGCTCGGATTCGCGTTTCAGTTCTTCGGATAACGGTAGTTGTGTGGCAGTTGCGTGGTGAGCTGCGGGTCCAGGCCGAGTTCCTTCAACTGCCGGTCGATTTCGCGGCGCGCACGTTTCACAAGTTCGGCTCGATATTCATCGCCATGTCCGGCATTGCTATGTGCCGCATCGCCATGTCCCATCGTTCCCATCTTCTCCAGTGCGTCCAATGTTTCCGCCATACGCTTGAGCCGGTCCTGATGGTGCAGCAGCGCGCGCACCTGCGCATGTTCGTGCACGATCGTCCGCCAATCGGATGGTGTGTGTGCAATCTCCCGAACCGCGGTGACCGGATGTACGTCGGCCACCTGATATGTGATCGAGCCAAGCAGCGGCATTAGGAACACCGTAATCGCGCCGGCTGCGACCAGTGTTGACGCGGTGTCGCCTTGCATGGTGCCGACCTTCACCGCCAGTGACGTGACGGCGACGATGATCGGCAGCGCGGTCGTGCAATACAGCGCTACGGTGACGCGATGATGCGATGACAGCGGATTCTTGCGTTTGTCGAGCGATAACGCAACATATACGGGCACCGCGCGAATCAGCATGAGCATTACGATGAACGCGACGAGCAGCGCGGGTCGGCCTGCCACGGCGCGCACGTTGATCGCGGCTCCTGACACCACGAAAAACACAGGAATAAGGAATCCGTAGCCGACGCCTTCCAGTTTCATTTCCAGCGACTTGCTGCCGTCGGGGATGATGTAACGCAGGATGAAGCCTGCGGCGAACGCGCCGAGCACCGCGTCAAGTTCGAACAGTGCAGAAATGGTGACAAGGAAGATGAGCAGGAATGTGGTCAGTCGCATGAGCGTTTGCGATGACGTGTTCGCGTTTTCCGTAAGGAAACGGTACAGGCGATGGCCGGTTTTCAGTGCTTTCGTGGGTAGCATTGCGCACAGTAGACAGATGGTAAGGAACGCGCCGAGCACGAGCATGGTCTGCCAGCCGGTTCGGGTGGATAGCAGGATGGCCATGGCAAGGATTGGGCCGAGTTCGCCCCACGTTCCGTACGAGATGATGGCGTCGCCGATGGGGGTGCCTTCGAGGTTGCGTTCCTTGAGAATCGGCATGAGTGTGCCGAGAGCGGTGGTGGTAAGTGCTATTACCGTGGCGATGCCGTTGATGCCTTGCTTTGCGAAGAATGGAAGCAGGGTCACGACGAGTCCGGCGAGCCCCAAGGTGATGATCCATGTGACAAGGCCGACTTTGCCTTGATGCCCGGCGAGTCGTTTTGGGTCGATTTCGTAGCCGGCGAGCAGGAATAGGAACGCCATGCCGAGTTCGCTCAAGAGTTTCACGGCGTCGTTCACCTCGATTACGCCCAGTCCGTACGGACCGAGTGCGGCTCCGGTGACGAGCAGCAGCACGGTTTGTGGAATGAACCTTCCTGGAATCAGCTGCGCCACAATCGGGCTGACGGCCGCCACCGCCATGATGATAGTCAATGAAACGAGCTCTTGCGTCATGTTTCTAGCCTAGTGAGTCTGCATGACGGTGTTCAAGGACGTGATGCCCCATGATGCGCCAAAGGGCACTCTGGGGCAAGGTTAAGTTTTTGTAAATTTTATGGGGGGGGGGGTAATTCTATGAGCGTTACTATCTGTGCAAAATGGCGAAACTGTTTTGTTTTGAAGATGGAACTCCTTCTTTTCATTGGGGGAAGGGTGGGCTTTATTCGAGGGTTTTAACGAGGGTGCCAATGGGAAAGCTCCGATATGATTCTGAACCAAGCTGTTTAGGCAATATAGGGGGAGGGAAGAATGGTTGATGGAAAATTCACCGCAAAGGAGCGCGCGTATTTGGCCAGCCTTCCCGCAGTGGAAAGCGTGAGCGCGTCGCATATCCGGTATGCCGACAGTTTCCGCATCGAAGTCATGTGCAGATACAATGCGGGCGAATCGCCGGCCGCCATCTTCCGCGAGGCGGGTCTCGACCCGAAACTCATCGGATACAAACGCATTGAGCGGTGCATTGCACGCTGGAAAAAGCAGGAGGAACGAGACCGCCGCAACGGCAAGCGGGTGGACCGCGACGACCTGCGCGTCATTCGGCATCATGATCTTATGCGCGATGATGCGCAATCGTCGGCAACGGAATCGCAGGATGCGCTTTCGAAGCTCGCCCAAGCGCAACTCATCATCAACCAATGCGACGAATTGATCGCGAAACAGGCGTTGCGCATCGACGAACTGGAACGTGTGCTGCGAAAGCTTGTCGGGTGACGGCACGGTTGCGTGAGATGGAGGAAACGGCGGAATGGCATGACGGTCGTTGGCCGTCATCCGAAGAGGCTCCGATGGGTGGTCGACTTTCGTTGGAAAGTCGCTTTCCGTCGTTCGAAGAGGCGATTGACGTTGCCGACGAAATGCGTCAACGACGTCACGCTCGCGGCAAAACGCTGGCGATGCGTGCGATTGCGGCGCTGTTGATTGTCGCTGCGATCTGTATTGGCGGTTTTCCGGCGATGTTGCAGTATCGGTCGGCGCGTGATCTGTCGGGAACGTCGGTAAGATCCGCGCAGACGGTTGCGGGCTGGCCGTATCCGCAGGCGGATGACGCGTTCGCCGCGGCCCAGGACTATAACAAGCGGCTTGCGGAATCCGGACAGCCGATTTTGGGTGAGGCGAAGGATCCGTTCGCTGATGTGCGCGGCGGATCGCGTGCCAGTGTGTCCGATTCTGGTGAATCGGACAATGAAGCGGGTGAAAGTGGGCCACAGTTGTCCGATTCTGGTGAATCGGACAATCAGAGTGGTGCGGGTACAGGCGCGGACGCCGGTTCCGCAAGCGCCAGTTCGGCGGACGCGGAGTACCGGAGTCTGTTGGATTCCGGCGGTGGCGTGATGGGTACGATTCGCATTCCGAAAATTTCCGTGAGACTGCCGATCTACCATGGTACTTCCGAATCGGCGCTTGCTTCGGGCGCGGGCCACCTGTACGGCAGCAGCCTGCCAGTCGGCGGCAAGAGCACGCATGCGGTGCTCACCGGGCATCGCGGACTGGTCGAGGCGGCCATGTTCACGCGGCTCGATGAAATGCGTGTCGGCGACTACTTCTACATCGAAGTGATGGGTCGAACGCTCGGCTATCAGGTGGACCGTATCACGGTGATCGAGCCGAACGACACGTCGCAGCTGAAAATCGTGCCTGGTGAGGATCGCGTGACCCTGATGACCTGCACGCCGTATGGCGTCAACACGCACCGTCTGCTGGTTTCGGCCACACGTTCCGCCATTCCAGATGAGATTCCCGCCGAAAACGACGCGGTGAAGGATGCCCGCGCGATTGGTGCGATCACAGGTATTGCGACTCTCGTAGTGGGCGTGTTGTTGGTTTGGTTGCGACGCAAGCCGTGGCATATTCGCAGGCATGCTGCTTGGTGGCCGAAGCGCGGCTGATTCGGTTACTGCATGAAGGCGTGTCTGACATGCAATTTGAATATAAAAGTTGTGGTTGGCGAATAGAGCATGCGTGATTGCCATTATTGACTAATGGTTACGAAAGTGTGAAGAAGCGTCATTGCAGTGATTATCCCATCGTTTCTTCGCGATAACGTCGGGTGCTCTTCGTGGGTGACTTGTGTTGCGATTCAGCAATTTCCATCGATTGTGCGATACCCGACTTTCCCGCACTTAGGGTGTACGCATGGCAGTCCCTTTTCCTCTAGCTTCCAGAGTTGAAGTACTGTCAGGATTTTCCGGGCACGTAGAAGATGTTGCGAATCTTGGCATGAAGAGAGGTTGCGCGTCGTGAGACGTGTGATTGCACAGGATTTAAGGGGATGCTCATGAGGCATGCACATGAATATGAGGCGAAGCCCAGGGGAGGACTTGCAAAACGTATAGTGGCTGTGCTCGCATCGGTCGCCATGCTGGGCGGCATGGGTTATGCCACCACCTCCGCCGCGCTTGCGGAAGATACGCCGACCACTGTGGAAACCACCACGGACCAGAGCGTGACCACTGCTAACGAAACGACCGGTGACGGTAACGCCACGGATAACGCGGGCACTGACAATGCGGGCGATACTTCCGTCGACCCTACGGGCACTGAATCCGATACCAACACTGGTACGGATACCGGCGTAAACACGGCGAATGCGGCAAATGCCGGAGATGCTACATCTTCGGATACGAACTCGCAGACTGATACCGCTTCGCAGCCCGATCCGCAAACTGTCAACGCCGAGCAAAATAGCCCTTCCGTAGTGGCGGATGTTACTGATTCCAACTGTATTTACGCTGGAACGAATGCTTTGCAGCGCGTGTGTTGGCTTGATATGTCCAAGTTCGACTCAAATGCCGCCAAAAAAGACGCCGGCCAAAAAATGACCGTGAATCTCGGCGGTGGCCTGACCATGTCATTTACCGCGCGTTATTCCGGCAATCGTACGGTCGTCGCCAGTGGAGTGCCAACGTGGGATGAGCGTACATACCAAGGTGAAGCTGGACATCACGCAATCTTCGGTGTTGAGGGATATTCTGATTTCCCAGCCGGAAGCAAGCCCGCGCTATATCAAAACGATGGATATCAGAACGATTCGAGGATACAGCTTTCAAAGATCACCATTGCTAAAGACGGTCAGAACGTAACTAATCTGCAGTATTCGTTCGTTATGGCGGATGCGGAAAGCACTAACAAAGACGAGCAAATGGTGTACGCCTCCAGTTCCGCGATTACGCAACTGGGATCTTATCCAACAGACGGTAGCAATTACAGTTTCTGTAAGCCGCAATTTTCGACTGACAATCAAACCATAACTTGCACGGGTAAGGATGGAGACAGCGTACCTCAAGGCATTCGTCTGTATACAACGTCCACTCCAACTCAGGTTTCCATTGAGATGAAGAACAGTGGTTATGGCTCAAGGCAGGGTGCGGCGTTCGGCGTTATTTTCTCGCAGGCTGTTGCGAAGATCACCGTCAATGGCGATACGAGCGCAACATTTAATGCTGGTGTTTTGGGCGAAACTGGAAGTCTTGAATCGGGTGTGATCTCGTCAGGAACCAGGGAAAGCGGCACCTTGCCAATCCTCGCCGCCGCCGGTGAAAAGAAAACGGTTCGTTTCTACCTGACAAGCACCACGACGGACTGGTCTAAGTATGACGTAGCATTCGAAGGCACTGACAATGGCAAGGTTGTTTCCGGCCTTGCGATTCAGACAGATGAATATGGACATCGTTACGTTGACATGACTGTTGCGGCCGATCATACGGTGCAAGGTTACTTTACGGTGACTGCCAAGCCTGATCCGCTTGGAGTGCCGGAACATCATAAGACCATCGCCAAAAAGAAGGGTGCCAACGATACGTACACGTTGAACCTCAACGTGACGGGCAAGCGATCCAGCACTTCGCAAACCGTCTCCCAGCCAGTCGACATCGCACTAGTGCTCGATAACAGCGGCTCGATGAACTACTGCATGAATGGTGATCAGCCCTCCTACTCCCCGTGCAGAGGCGATAATGCTGTTCGCTCTGCAGCGCTGAAGGCGGCAGTGACCACTTTCTTAAATGGCGTTGATATGCAGAATGAGACAATCGCAAACGCTGATAACAAAGTACAGGTTTCGTTGGTGAGCTTTGCTAAAACTGCATCTACGCTAAGCGAACTTACGTCTGACGTAATGACACTGAAAACTAGGGTCAAAAGCTTAAAACCCCAGGGTGCCACTAATACTGCGGCTGGTTTCCGCGAAGCTAAGTCCACCTTGGATAAGGACAAGCGAACTAATGCAATCAAGTATGTAGTGTTCTTTACCGATGGTGTGCCGACTACGAGTAGTGCATTCGACAATACTGTTGCGAACAATACATTGACGATCGCTAAGCAACTGAAAGATGCGAATGTTGGTGTGTACAGCGTAGGCATCTTCTCTGGTGCTGACACGAGCGTAACTTCGTGCAATTGGCTGTCAGATGAGACGCGCAAAGCCAATGTGTTTATGAATGCGGTGTCCAGCAATTATCCGAATTATGGAAGTGTTGCTTGGGATGCTTGGTCTGGTGTAACGCTTAGTGGCGGCTCGGACAAGGGCTACTACAAGACCGCCAGTACGGCTTCTGAGCTGTCGAAGGTTTTCGAAGACATTCAGCAAACCATTACGACCACTAACGGATATACCGGCGTGACCATTCAGGATACGCTGTCGGAATATGCAGATTTTGCTGATGCCGATCCTGAAAAAACCGCGAAAGTGGTTACCGACGATGACACTGATGTAACTGCGCAATGGAATATCACGGTGAATGATAAGACGATTGCCGCATCGCCGAAGAGCTCTGATCCACTTCCTGACGGTGTGACTTACACGCTGCAGTTCGACATCAAGCCTACGCAGAAGGCGTATGACGATTATGCGGCGAACAAGAACAACCCCAATCAGGATGGCTATAACAACGTGATTGGTAGCCTAGGTTCTGATGCTGCCGATAATGACACGTCTGCAGGTAAGCCTGGTTTCTATACCAACGACAGTGCATGCTTGGCCTACTCGGGTGACGGTGAAACGCACGCCTGCAGTGATACGTCTTATGCGGAACGGCCTGTCGATCAGGTCAAGACCGGTGTCATCACAGTGCAGAAGAAGTGGGCTGATGCTGATGGCAACGCGAGCTCAGAAGGCAATCCTGAATCGGTGACGTTTACACTGCAGACCGACGGAGAAGATTCGGGACGCGAAGCTAGGGCAACGGCTGATACGGAATGGAAGGCATCCTTCAAGAACCTAGCTCCCGGTCACACTTATAAGGTGGTCGAAAAGGCTGTTGACGGCTACGAAACTTCTTACAAGAGCCAAGACGTGACAATCACTGCCGACGAGCTGTGGGAAGCCAATCGCGACGCGAATGAGGCTGACAATGTGAAGAAGTGGGACGTCACTGTCACTAACACTCACAAGAAGTCGATTCTGGCTGAGGGTTCAATCAAGGTGTCCAAGAGCATCAGTGGTCGTGACTGGAAGAATGGTGACTCCTTTAACTTCACCATTGTCGGCTCTGACTCAACCCAGAACGCTCCATTGCCTAATCCAGGTTCCGTCGCGATCGGCACGAATACCGAAAATCACGAGGCGAGCTTCGGCGAGATCGAATACAAGACCGCTGGCACTTACACCTACACGGTGAAGGAAACCAAGCCTATCGGCGCCATTGCCGGCCTGCACTATTCCCAGGCGGAATACACGGTAACCGTGAAGGTTCCTACCGATATGGGCACGCCAACAGTGAGCATCAAGCTAGTCAAGGACGACAACGGCAAGACTGTTGATGATAATCAGTCTGCGAATGTCGCCAAATTCACCAATACGTATGTGGCGGTGTCGGCGTTGCCGTTGACGGGCGGAACCACGGATCGTCAATGGCTGCTGGTTGGTGGGTCGATCGGCGGACTCGCAGTACTGCTGGTTGGCGCGGCTGGCGTCTGGAACAGCAAGAAACGTCTCGTCTGAGATGGTTCCTCGGGCTGGGCTGCCCCTACCAACCTTCGCAGGGCAGTCCAGCCGTGCATCACAAATTTTGTGGATCCAGAGCATGTTGGGCTTCGGATCCCGTCAGCAAAAACAAACACAACATCAACAACACAAGGAGAGGGGATTCTCATGAAGATGAGGAAACTTTTCGCAGGCATCGCCGCCGCTGCGACGCTGCTCGGTGGCATGGCCCTGGGCGCAACCAGCGCGCAGGCTGATGGCGCTGCCAATAACGCGAATTTCACGTTCACTGCTCAGGACGCCAAGCAGCTGACCAATCGTAGTCTGAACGCCTACAAGATCGCCGATTATGTGCAGTACGGCACTGGTGACAATGCGGCGTACGGTGTGCAGACCGCCGACGGTGTTGTCCGCGATGCTCTTGCGGCGGCACTTCAGTCTGCAACTGACAAGACCGTCCCTGAAACCGGCGATCTGATGGCTTGGGCGCTCGCCGAAGGCGTGCTGGATACGACGGGATCGAGCAAGGATACGGCGACTGGCGCATGGAAGAACGGTGCTTCCCGTAAGTTCGTGGAAACGCTGAAGACCAAGACCAATATGCTTGGCGATCCGACTGTAGTTGATCTGGGCAAGAATCTTGCTGAAGATGGCTTGTCTGCTACTGTGACGCTCCCTGCAGGTCTGTACCTGTTTGTGGACGCGGATTACTCGGTTGGCACCAATGGGGCTGCCACTCCGTCTATCGCAATCCTCGTTGGCTCCGGCAACGTTGAGAATGGCGTGCTGAATCCGCTCACTGCGGCAACTGTGGACATTAAGAACCAGACCACCACTGTGAGCAAGACGGTGAGCGCTGCAACCGCTTCCGTCGGCCAGACGGTGACTTACACCATTACGAGCAAAGTTCCGCAGAACACGCAGTACTACAGCGATTACGCCTACACCTACACGGATACCCCGTCTGCTGGCCAGACTGTGCATCTCGATTCCCTTAAAGTGACGGTTGGCGGTAGCGACCTGAACAAGGGTAAGGATTACACCGTGGCCAAGGGCGAGAATGGAAAGTTCACTGTTAACATCACCTCCATCAAGCAGCAGAACGCAGGCGATGAGATCGTTGTGACCTACGATGCCGAGGTTACCGAAGCGGAAGCTACTGGCCGCAAGGCCGTGACCAATACGGTTGTGCTCTCCGACAATGGTGCTAAAGCCACCGACAGCACCTCCATCACCAACGGTCAGTTCTCCTTCACCAAGACCGATGCCCAGGGCAATGCTCTGGCTGGTGCTGATTTTGAGATCGAAGGACAGAACGGTGCCTCGACTCCGTCCACTGCTACTGCGACTTCCGATTCAAATGGAACGGTGACTTTCAAGGGTCTTGCGGACGGTACTTACAAGGTCACTGAGACCAATGTTCCTGCAGGCTTCCAGCAGAATCTCAAAGCTGCATTTACCGTTACCATTGCGAACGGTAAGGCCGTCAAGTATGCAGGTGCCGATATCTGGGGCTTGGCTCCGAGCGCTGAGGTCTCCGGTAACTACACGTACAAGGTCAAGAACGTGAAGAACGTCACCCAGCTGCCGCTCACCGGTGCTGCGGGCACGACCCTCTTCACCGTGGTGGCGCTACTCGTGGCAGGTGCCGGCGTTGCCGTCGCGCTCAAGTCGCGCCAGCGCATGCGCTGATACGCGCTCAATCGCTGAAACAATAAGCGCATAAGCAGCCATAAGCGGGCATTCGCGGAAACCATCCGTGGATGCCCGCTTTTCATGTCTTTTCGTGCCTTTCCATACTTTTTAGGGGTGAAGGTTTTGCACGGGGCAATACGGGATCGAAACGGGTGAAATCCGGTACCAAACGGCGAAATCTGGCATGAAAAACATCCGCAAGTGGCAAAACAGGCATCAAAACATGCGTCAAACAAAGCAATCATGCAGGGGTTGCAGGTGGGGGCATCTCACGACAATGGCACCCTACAATCGCAAGCACATCCATGAAAACAGTGGAAAGGCGGGTGCCATGGCACGAGGTGGGGGAGCATTCAGCGACGAGGAAATCCAACTATTGCGCGGACTGCCAGCGGTCGCCAACGTAACGCGCAATCGCATCACCTACGCCGATTCGTTCAAGCAAGTGTGCACCATCCGCTACTTGACAGGCGAATCGCCAACCAAAATCTTCCGGGAAGCGGGACTTCCGCCGGATCTCATCGGATACAAGCGCATCGAACGGTGTGTGGATCGTTGGAAAACGTCGGCCATCAAATCCGTGACTGGCAGCGGCAACATGAGCGACAGCGAGATCATCGCGCAACTCGTCAACCGGTATGAGCATGCGTTCGTGATGAGGCGCAACCTCGATAGCATCACCAACAGGACGATGGAACATATTCCCGTCAAAGCGCAAGGCGGCGACGGCATCGACGTGGGAACCGCGAGCATCATCATCAAACAGCAGGCGCGCCGTATCGACGAACTGGAGCGCGCGAACGCCGAACTGCGCGGGCAAATCGCCGCCACCGCCTGACCCAGACCATCGTTATGCCGCGTAAGTGTCTGGTTCTGCAGAATCGGACACTTACACAGGCAAAAACGGGTCTCAGTTGTCCGTTTCTGGTGAATCGGACAAGTAATGCGGCGAAAGTGCGTTGCGGATGTCCGTTTCTCCAGAATCGGACAACTGGAGTACTGAAAGTGTGCTGTGGATGTCCGTTTTTGCAGAATCAGACAAGCGAGGCGCGATTTGTGTCGGACAGTTGGGCGTATCTCACTTATATGGCAGATTTGCTCATGCGTCATGAGCCATTTCGCTTATATATGGCAGTCAGACTGCGGAAATACGCCCAAAACGTACCCCCCCCCTAAGTGGTGTTTTGCCGTGAGCAAGTGCCATATGTAAGCGAGAAAGTAGCGGTCAACCTCGTGAATCTGCCATATATAGGCGAGATAGGGCGGCAGGGGGTATGGCGAGGCGAAAATACGGGAATAAGGTGGTCGGCTGGGCACGGTTGACCACAAACGGGATGCGCTAGTGCCGCAAAATCTGCGTACGTGCCCAAAAACAAAGCTTCGGCGGGCGCAATGTGCGGTTCGCGGGGTAGGGTAGTGAACATTATGACTTCCGAGAACACCAATTCCGCGGGCTCAAGCGCCGCGCACATCAAATCCGTCGAAAGCCTCGACCAGAGCAATGAAATGGAGCGAGGCCTGAAAAACCGCCATGTCCAGTTCATCGCCATCGGCGGCACCATCGGCACCGGCCTGTTCCTAGGCTCCGGCAAGTCGATCGCACTGACCGGCCCGAGCATCATTTTCGTGTATATCGGCGTTGGCCTGATCATGTTCCTGCTGATGCGTGCCATCGGCGAAATGATGTACAGCGATCCTAGCCAGCACACGTTCATCAACTTCATCACACGCTATCTCGGCCGCGGGTGGGGCAAGTTCGCCGGCTGGACGTATTGGATCGTGCTCATTCTGACCGGCATGACCGAAATCACCGCCGTAAGCACATATTTCGTAACGTTCTTCGGCACATTCGGCATAGACCTGAACTCGTGGAAGTGGTTGATCGAACTGTGCTTCCTCGTAGCGCTCACCGGCATCAATCTGATTGCGGTGAAAGTGTTCGGCGAGGCGGAATTCTGGTTCTCCATGATCAAGATCACGCTGATCGTCGGCCTGATCGTCACCGCCATCGTGATGCTGATCATCGGCTTCAGCTACCCCGCCACGCACATCGAAGGTGTGGACGGCACGGTGTCGGGTGCCACGGTGAGCCTTACGAATATCACCGACGGCTTCCAGCTCGCGCCGAACGGTTGGATGAACTTCTTCATGAGCTTCCAAATGGTGTTCTTCGCCTACCAGCTCATCGAATTCGTGGGTGTCACGGTGTCGGAAACGCAGAATCCGCGCGAGGTGCTGCCGAAGGCGGTGAACGAGCTGATCATGCGTATTCTGATCTTCTACGTGGGCGCGCTGATCGCGATCATGGCTATTGTGCCCTGGCGTAACTTTCACGAGAATTCCGATGGCTCGTTCGGTTCGCCGTTCATCATGGTGTTCAAATATGCGGGTCTTGATTGGGCCGCCGCCCTGGTGTTCTTCGTGGTGATTACGGCTGCCGCGTCGGCGTTGAATTCGCTGATTTATTCGGCCGGTCGTCACTTGTATCAGCTTGCTTCGGATTCCGAGTCGCCTGCGATGGCGCGTTTGGCTGAGGTTTCCGACCACAAGGTGCCTGCGAAGGCGATCGTCGCTTCGGGTTGCATGATTCTGTTCTCTCCGATCATCAACGCGATTCCGGGTATTTCCGGCGCGTTCGTGCTATTCGCTTCGGCCGCCAGCGCTGTGGTGATTTTCATTTACGTGCTGACGATGCTCGCCCACCACAGGTATCGTCAGAGCAGCGATTTTCTACCGGACGGTTTCGTCATGCCCGCTTGGCAGGTGTTTGATTGGATTGCGATCACGTTCTTTGTGCTCGTGTATGTCACGTTGTTCCTGTCGACGGACACGATTGGTTCTGCGATTGCCGGTCTGATTTGGCTGGTTGCGTTCGGCGGATATTGCCTGCTACACGAACGATTCCAGAATCGCGATCTTAAGGAAGCCTTGCAGCAGTAGCGTTTGCAGGTAACGCAGGATACAAGTAAGGGGCGTTCGCCGAACGTGAGTGCATCACGTACGTTCGGCAAACGCCCCTTTCAGCATGGTCTTTGCGCGAATCCCCATTACGGGATCCAGCGCAAATCAGCCGATGTAGTCGGCCTCGTTCGTCGGGCTGGACGGCACGGCATGATCTTCCGTAACCTTGCCCAAGCCAGACAGATACGCCTCGCGACCAGCTTCGATCGCCTTCTTGAACGCGCGTGCCATCAGTGGAATATTGCCGGCGGAAGCGATGGCCGTGTATGCCATCACCGCGTCCGCGCCCATTTCCATGGCTTCCGCAGCCTGGCTCGGACGGCCAATACCAGCGTCGATGATCACCGGAACATTGGAGTTCTTGATGATCACTTCAATGAAATCGCGTGCACGCAGGCCCTTATTCGAGCCGATCATCGCGCCGAGCGGCATTACGCAAGCCGCACCCGCGTCTTCAAGACGCTTCGCCGCAATCGGATCGGGGAACATGTACGGCATGACCACGAAACCTTCTTTTGCCAGCTGTTTCGTGGCTTTGATGGTTTCCTCATTGTCGGGCAGCAGATACTTCGCCTCATGTTCGATCTCCACCTTCACGAAATCCGTCTGGCACACTTCGCGGGCGAGACGTGCAATACGCACCGCTTCCTCGGCATTGCGTGCGCCGGACGTGTTCGGCAGCATGGTGATGCCCTTCGGAATGTAATCGAGCAGATTGTTCTCGGTGGTACGGCAGCGACGCAACGCCATGGTGACGATCTGCGTGCCCGCGTTCTCAATGGTCGCCTTGATGAGGTTCAGATCGTAGCGGCCGGAACCGAGAATGAAGCGGCTCGTGAACTTGTGTCCGCCGAGGATCAACGGATCGGCGTCGCCGGTGGCGATTTCGTCATACGCGTGCGCATCCGGTTCCGGCAGCAGTGCGGTGTTCGTGGTGGTGCCGACCAGCTCGTCGAGCGTGGCGTTCGGTGCCGCCGCGAAGTCTTTTTCCGCGGTGGTGATCGTGTTTTCGGTGCTCATGGTTAATCCTTACTATGCGATTAGTGTTGTGTCATTCGTTGCGATTTGCGATTGCAATTGCAATTGCGTTTGTGTTTGCGTTTCGCTGTCAGGCGTCTTCTTCGCCGAGAATCAAGCGAGTGATCATATTGGCTTCATGGCAGGCGACCACACCCACGCGCGGTGCCATCAGACCAGCGCCCGGCACCGGAGCGGTTTCGCCATCGCCGCAGAAGTAGAAATTCTTCGAAACGCGACGAGTATTCACCAAATTGGAACTGCGGAATCCCGCCATTCCAGAAGCGCTCACCAGCTTCTTGTCCGGCAGATTCTCAAGCACGGCATTCACCAGCATCGTCTTGTTTTCCGGCACGTCGAACGCTTCGCAAATAATATCCTCATTGTCGAACAGCGTCGGCACGTTCTCGTCGGTCACTTTCACGGTATCAATGGTGATATCGATAAAAGGATTGATCTGACGCAAGTTACTGCGCAATGCTTCCGTCTTGTACTGCCCAAGATCCTTCAAAAAATACTGCTGACGATTCAGATTCGTCATATCCACGCGATCAAAATCAATCAAATGCAGGTGACCGACGCCAATGCGGGTCAACGCCACCGCAATCGTCGATCCGAGACCGCCGCAGCCGCAAATGGCCACGTGTGCCGCGTCGAGCTTGTCTTGCGTGGCTGCAGTATGACGGTCGAGCAGGGCCGCACGGATTTCTTCGCGGCTGACGAGCGTGGTCGGGTCGGGCTGGTTGTCGAAAGCGTGCTGGCGGGCGTCGATCTGCGCCTGCGATGCGGATGGTTCAAAAGTCATGGTTGTTCTCGTATTCTCGTTTTCCGTTCGTGCGTTGTTTTTGCCGGGTTGGTTGTGTTTTGTATGTTCTTGCGATTGTTACGCGTGCATTGCGCCGGTCGTAATCGTAAGAAACTTTGAAAGTGGTTCAGCCGCCCTGCACGAACGTGACGATTTCCAACGTATCGGTGCCCTTGAGCTGCGTCTGCGCACGCTGGGTGCGAGGCACGATCTCACCATTGAGCTCGACAGCCACGCGGTCGGCGCACAGGCCCTTGCTTTCGATCAGTTCGGCCACGGTGATTGGCGTGGCGACGTTCTCTTCCTTACCGTTGATGATCATTGCGGTTCCCTTCTGTGTCTGTCGTGACACATGCTTTCCTGCACTCCGGATGTCCGTTTCTGGTGAATCGGACATCCGGAGGTTCATTGTTGGTCTTTAAATGTCCGATTCTGCAGAATCGGACACGCACGGCATCTATTTCAGTCCACGGATGTCCGTTTCTGGTGAATCGGACACGTAGGCGCTTGTTTGAGCCGCTTGTGCGTCCGTTTCTGCAGAATCGGGCACTCAAGGTTGGTACGAAAAAAGGGTCGCCGAAGGAACCGTACCCTATGAGGTGGTGCGCCCCTCCGTGACCCTAATCACGCGATATTCGGTTATCGCGAACGGAAGATGAGATACGTCTTGCGGCGTGAACAACCCGTCTCCTTACGGCGGCATTACCCGCATCAAGTCCTCGGTCGAAGCTCCGTGAGCTCCCTCTCAGCCTTTCGGCTCCCGTTCGGTTGTGCCTTCATCTTCGCGCACGCGCCCGACAAGCTTGCGCCGGTTCACGTTGGGTTAGTCTTGAGATGAACGTGTACGAATCGGCTATGTTCTTGGAAGGAAGGGGAAGATGATGATGAACGGTGAGTTGGCAGGATTTACGATTCCTCGGCTTGGTATGGGAACGATGGCTTTGGCGATTGAGGGGCGTCCGGATCGCGATACCGCGATTCGTACGATTCATGCCGGTTTGGACGCGGGTGTCCGCTATTTGGATACGGCTTGGTCATATTATTTGCCGAGCAAGCCCGGCACCGGCACTGCGGAAGACCTTGGCTACGGTGAAAAGTTGGTGCGTGATGCGCTCGCTTCGTGGAATGGCCCCCGAGATGCAGTGCTCGTCGCCACCAAAACCGGATATCGCCGTACTTGCGAAGCGGCCGCGGCCACTGACGGTACGCATGCGGTGGGCGCTGATGAGAGCCGCCCGCAAAGCCAGCGTTTGCAGGCCGAAGGCAGCCGCTACGGTTGGATTGCCGACTCTCGCCCCGAAACCATGATTCGTGACGCCAAGGAGTCCGCGTTGCACTTGGGCGTCGATACGCTCGACCTGTTGTATTCGCATGGCCCCGATCCCGCGGTGCCTTACGAAGACCAATGCGGCGCGTTGAAGCAGCTGCTCGACGAAGGCGTGATCAAATATGCGGGCATCTCCCGTGTGAATAACGAGCAGATCGACCTTGCGCGCAGCATTATCGGCAGCGGCTTGGTCGCCGTGCAAAACCAGTTCTCGCCGTCGCATCCCGATCCGGAACATACAATGAAACATTGTGCCGAATTGGGGCTCGCATTCGTCTGTTGGTCGCCGCTCGGCGGATTCCTCGATACGTTCGATCAGAGCGCGTACGATCCGTTCCGCACGGTTGCCGCGCAACGTGGTTGCTCCTACCAGCGTGTGGTGCTGGCGTGGGAATTGACTCGTTACGAACGTCTGTTCACCATTCCCAGTGCTCGCAATCCGCAGGAAATCAACGATTCCTTCGCTGCAACGCAACTTCAGCTCACTCAGGAAGAGCTTGCGATGCTTCCTTGCTGATTATCGTTTCCTTTTTTGGGCGTTTTCCTGTACTTGCACGTTGCGATCGAAAAAAATGTTTACAGTAAAAGATATTATCGAGACATAACTGATGGGCATCGAATAAGGCGAGGTGAAGCGTGGGCTTCGAGCGGGAGTCGTTTGACAAGCTGATGAAAGTGGTCTGGGGTAAGAAGTCTCAGATGCAGCAGGCGATGTCGCGTGATTCCAAGGGCGAGCCATTCATTATTCGCGAGCTTGAGTTCAAGGGCGCGCAAACGCCCTCGCAGTTGGCTACCGCGTTGAAGGTCACGTCGGGCAGGATCTCCACACTGCTGGCTGCGCTGGAAAAAAAGGGTCTGATTGAGCGTGAGGTCGATCCCAACGACCGACGCATTGTGCATGTGAATCTTACCGAGCAGGGGCGGGCGAAGGCCAAGCAGCAGCGCGAGGATATGCGCGACGCCGTCTGCTGGGTCTTTTCGCAGATGGGGGAGCGTCGCACGCGCGAATTCGTGGATCTTACCGAGGAATTTGCCACATACGTGACCATCTGCATCCCTGGCCAGCCCCGCCCCACCGCCGAAGAAGTAAAGCAAGCCTTCGCAAAAGCCGAATCTGAAGATCCTGCGTAGGGACTGCCCACCACGTAAGCGTGCGCCTCACATGTGCCGTTCGCGACTGTGAGCTTGGCCAAACGGCCTTGAGTGTGTCGCGAATGGTATATGTTGGCCGCGCGCGACCGAGCTGAGAAGAATCGCTCTCAGCAAATACACAGAAATATGAGATTGTCTTACACTGTAAGTAATTAAATATCGTAAGACAATTCAATAGGACTTATGTAAATCATTAATCGCAATTCGATCAACTCATGTAGTTGATCCAACCAATCCATCAATCGCAAAAACTTCAAACGCAACACAAGAGAAGGAATCCAAGCATGTTCCGCATTATGCGATACCTCTCCAAAGCGGAGATAGGCCAGATGCTCATTGCACTGGTCAGCATCGTCGGGCAGATCTGGCTTGACCTGACCCTGCCGGACTACATGTCCGACATCACCACCCTCGTGGAAACCCCCGGCAGTGAAATGCACGATATTTGGATCGCCGGCGGCAAAATGCTGCTTATTTCGCTTGGATCGGCAGCATGCGCCATCATCACCGGCTATTTCGCGGCACGCATCGGCGCATCGTTCAGCCAGCGTCTGCGTTCCATGGAATTCCGCAAGGTAGAATCGTTCGGACCGGCTGAAATGAGCCGATTCTCCACAGCCTCGCTGATTACGCGTTCCACGAACGATATTACGCAGATTCAGATGTTCATCACCATGGGATTGATGATGATTGTCAAATCGCCGATTATGGCGGTTTGGGCCGTCTGCAAGATTGCGGGAGACGGTCTCGAATGGACGCTCGCCACCGGCATCGCGGTAGTGGTGCTGCTGGTCTCCATTACGATCCTCATGGTTCTCGTCATGCCGAAGTTCAAGTCCATGCAGCGACTGACCGATAACATCAACCTTGTGGCGCGCGAGAACCTCACCGGCCTGCGCGTGGTGCGCGCCTACAATGCCGAGGATTACCAGGAAGCCAAGTTCACCAAGGCCAACAAGGAACTCACCGACACCCAGCTGTTCACCAACCGTGCCATGGCCTTCATGATGCCGTTGATGAACACCATCATGAACGGTCTTATGCTTGCCGTGTACTGGATCGGCGCCTACCTGATCGACGCCGCCGACGCGGCCGACAAGCTCACCACCTTCTCCAACATGGTGGTGTTCTCCAGCTACTCCGTGCAGGTGATCATGAGCTTCCTGCTGATGAGCATGGTGTTCGTGCTGTGGCCGCGAGCGGACGTGTCCGCACAGCGCGTGCTCGAAGTGCTCGACACCGAGCCGCTGATCACCGACGGCACCCGCAGCGACGCCGGCGAAGCAGGCAAGCAGGGCGAAATCGAATTCCGCAACGTATGCTTCACTTACCCGGATTCGCGCGAAGCCATGCTCGAAGGCATCAACTTCACTGCCAAGAAGGGCGAAACGGTCGCGTTCATCGGCTCCACCGGCTCCGGCAAATCCTCGCTCATCAACCTCGTGCCGCGTTTCTATGACGCGACGCAAGGCGAGGTGCTCGTCGACGGCGTGAACGTGCGCGACTACACGCTCAAGGCATTACGAGACAAAATCGGATATGTGCCGCAACAATCCTTCCTGTTCAAAGGCACGATCGCATCCAATGTCAGCTATGGCGACAATCCGCTCGACACCACCGATGCCGGCATCGTCGACATGGCCGATACCTCGACCGCGGCCGGCAGAAAGCGCGAAAAAGAGCTGATCGCAACGCAAAACGAGCATCGCACACTCACTTCGGAACAGCGCGCCGACGTGCGCAACGCATGTGAAGTCGCACAGGCGACCGAATTCATCGCAACCAAGGAAAAGCAGTACGATTCCGCGATTTCGCAAGGTGGATCGAATGTGTCGGGCGGGCAGAAACAGCGTCTGTCGATTGCACGTGCCGTCTATCGTCATCCGGAAATCCTGATTTTCGACGATTCCTTTTCCGCACTTGATTTCAAAACCGACCGGGCCGTACGCGACGCGCTCGCCAAGGAAGCGAAAGATTCTACCAAACTGATTGTCGCGCAGCGCATCGGCACCATTATGGACGCCGACCGCATCGTGGTGCTCGACGACGGCAAGGTGGTCGGCCAAGGCACGCATAGCGAACTGCTGGAAAACTGCGATGTGTACCGTCAGATTGCGCAGTCTCAGCTGAGCGAAGACGAATTGAACGGCGGCAAGTCGGGCGAAAGCAAGCTGCCGGGCGAAACCGGCAAACCGATTGAAACCGGCAAGCCGTCCGTCGAAAGCGAATTGAACGAAAGCGAGGGTCGCTGATATGCCAGGAGGACCTATGGGACGCGGCCGCGGAGCCGTTGAAAAACCGCAGGATTTCGGTGGTGTGATGAAGAAACTGGTGCATTTCTGCCGCCACTACATTCCCGCCATCATTGTGGCGCTCGTATTGGGCGCGATCGGCACGGTATGCCAGATCGTCGGTCCGGACAAGCTCAAGGACATGACCAACGAGATCGCCAAAGGCCTGCCTGCGCTAGTCAATGGCAAGCCGGTGCTCGGTGCGATCGACATGGACGCGGTCACGCACATCGCATGGCTGCTGGTGGCGCTGTATGTGGGGTACGCGGTGCTGTGCTACGTGCAAAGCTGGATGATGGCGAACGTCACGCAGCGCACCGCACAGGAGCTGCGCGAAGCCATCAGCGTGAAGATCAACAAGCTGCCGCTCAAGTATTTCGACAAGGTCAGCTACGGCGATGTGCTCAGCCGCATCACCAACGATGTGGACGCCATCGGCCAGACGCTCGGCCAGTCGGTCGGCTCGCTGATCACGTCGGTCACGCTGTTCGTGGGCGCGCTCATCATGATGTTCTACAACAATGTGATTATGACGGTGTGCGCCATCGCTTCCAGCCTGGTTGGCCTGCTCATCATGGGCGCAATCATGAAGGTTTCGCAGAAGTACTTCTCCCGTCAGCAGATCGCATTGGGCGATGTCAACGGTCACGTCGAAGAGATGTACGCCGGCCACACCGTGGTCAAGGCGTATTGCGGCGAGGCTGATTCGATTCGCGCGTTCGAAAAGTACAACGGCGATTTGTACGATTCGGGATGGAAGAGCCAGTTCCTTTCCGGCCTGATGATGCCGTTGATGAATTTCGTCGGCAATTTCGGCTACGTGGTTGTGTGCGTGGTTGGCGCTGTGCTTGCGATGGATGGCAAGATCGAGTTTGGTGTGATCGTTGCGTTCATGATGTACATTCGACTGTTCACCCAGCCGCTTTCCCAGTTCGCGCAGGCATTCCAGAACCTGCAGCGTTGCGCGGCCGCTTCCGAGCGCGTGTTCAGCTTCCTTGAAGAGCCGGAGATGGCCGACGAATCCGACAAGCAGGCGCTGCTCGGCGTGAACGGCAAACCGGTGCGCGGTGACGTTGAGTTCAGTCATGTGAAGTTCGGTTACGATCCGAGCAAGACGATCATCAACGATTTCTCCGCTTCGGTGAAGTCCGGTCAGAAGGTTGCGATTGTTGGTCCGACCGGTGCCGGCAAGACCACGATGGTGAATCTGCTGATGCGTTTCTATGAGATTTCGGGCGGTTCGATTGCGATTGATGGTGTGGATACGAAGTCCGTGCCACGCTGGAACGTGCATGACCAGTTCTCCATGGTATTGCAGGATACGTGGGTGTTCCATGGAACAGTGCGTGAAAACATTGCGTATTCGAAGCCGGGCGTCACCGACAAGCAGATCGAGGACGCATGCAAGGCCGTGGGTCTGCATCACTACATCATGTCGCTGCCGAATGGCTATGACACAGTGCTTGACGACAAGGCCACGCTTTCGCAGGGTCAGAAGCAGTTGCTCACCATTGCGCGAGCCATGGTTGAGGATGCGCCGATTCTGATTCTCGACGAGGCCACCTCTTCGGTCGATACGCGTACGGAAGAGCTGATTCAGAAGGCCATGGACGCGCTGACCGTGGACCGTACGTCGTTCGTGATCGCGCATCGCCTGTCCACCATCCGCGATGCGGACATGATTTTGGTCATGAACCATGGCGACATCGTGGAAAGCGGTACGCATGAGGAGCTGCTCGCCAAAGGCGGTTTCTACGCCGACATTTACAACAGCCAGTTCGCCCTCACCGACTGATTCGCCGTTTTGGCTGGCTGATTCACAGGAGCCGCACGTCCCCAAAGGCGTGCGGTCTTTGTTTATTTCGGCTGGTATTCGGCTGTTATGCGGATCGCAGGAAGAGTTCGGCCGGGAAGTTGCGGCTGACTGCGATTTGGCGGGATTCGTCCAATGTTGCGTATGTGAAATCGAACGTGCGTTGCAGTTGTGCTACGTCGGAAACGAACAGGGCCGTGGCCAGGCCGTCCGCAACGGCGGTGGGGTAGTCGCGTGCAAGATTGAGCGTTGCGTTTGCTGGAATGTATGCCCAGCTGGCTTCGGTTTGTTGCGCGGGCAGTCCGTCGATGGCATTAAGCAGATGATGAATGGCGATTTGGGTGCGCTCGTTGACTGCCATGTTCCAATGGCGTCGGCTGGGTGCGCTTGCGCACAACGCTCCGTTCGCAATATGTGCGATTCCGATTGCGTGGGGCTGATCTTCCGGATCCTCAAGTGCGACGGAAATAGGCTGTTCCGTATGAATCAGCAAATCACCTCCCGCATCAATCACGAATTGTGACGACTGCAGCATGCGCCCGAGCAGATCGACGAGATAGCCTTTGCCGCAGGCGCCGAAATCCAACTGCACCGGCTCATGCGTTACCAATGTGGTTCCGTGGCGGGTCACATCGCGTCCCCAAACGGCGCGTCCGCGCAATGCGCCCAAATGTTCGGGCGCATCTTGCGTAACCGTGAGACTCAGCGACGCATCGTATCCAAGTCGGATCAAATCCTCGCCGACGCACGGATCAATCGCGCCGGAAGTGGCGGAAAATAGCGCATCATACAGATCGAACAGCGGCGCGCACCAATCCGGAAAATCGAAACTTCCGCCATGCTCGGCCTTACCGATCGCCGCAATCAGCGAATCATTGCGGAATCGAGACAGCACGTGTTCGTAATCCTCAATGAGCGATTCCATTGCGGAACGCACCTTGTCGTCGATCGGCGAATCCGCGGAAATCACCATACCGGTGCCGAGCGCCCTATAAAACGCCATGACAAACGGCAAGCGTTGCGTCAAAGAATCCATGCCTCCGATGCTACACGCCCATTTCCTCCAGATACTGGGGGAAATGGGACTTTCGCGATGGGGCGCATGGTACAGTTGCCGGCAGGGCGTCAACATGGAGGTTGATATGGGGAACGTCGAGAATGCAAGTGCAGCCATGCGCACAACAAAAACGGTGAAGAGCCTGCCGATGCCCAAAGTCTGGGCTTTCGCCGTCGGCCAATTCGGCTGGGCGCTACTTTCCGGCATTATTTCGAATTGGCTCGTCTACTTCTACCAGCCTGACAGCGAAACCATCTCGCAAGGGCAAACCGTGTTCGTACCGCAAGGTCTTGCCGTACTCGGCGTGGTGACCGTAGTCGGCGGTATCACCGCGTTCGCCCGCTTCTTCGACGCATTCGTGGATCCGGCCGTGGCAAGTCTTTCCGACCGTTGCACATCAAAATCCGGTCGTCGCATGCCGTTCCTCAAATTTGCGGCCCTTCCGCTCGCCCTCGTCACCGTGCTGGTGTTTTGGAGTCCAATCAACGATACGAGCTGGATCAACGGCGCGTTCCTGTTCGCCACGGTGATCGGCTACTATATCGCGCTCACGTTCTACTGCACGCCCTACAACGCGCTGATCGCCGAGCTTGGTCACGATTCCAAACAGCAGCTCACCATCTCCACCGCCATTTCGTTCACGTGGGTGGCCGGCACCGCCATTGCATACGTGGCACCGGTGATTTGGGCTGGTTTCGTGCCGGGCTTGGGGCGTGTGAACGCCATTCGTTTGACGTTCACCATCATGGCGGCCATCGCATTCGTGTGCATGCTGGTTCCGCCGCTCACCATCAAGGAACGCGATTACGTCAACTCGCAGCCCACGTCCGAATCGACCATCGAATCGTTGAAGCAGACGTTCGGCGACGGCGAATTCCGCAAGTTTGTCTGCTCCGACGTGGTCTATTGGGTTGCGATCACTACATTCCAGACTGGTTTGCCGTTCTTCGTGACAAGCCTGCTCAAACTTCCCGAGACCACGACCACCATCTATTTCGTGCTCATGACCGCAGTGTCGGTGCTGTTCTACATGCCGGTGAATGTATTGGCGAATCGTGTTGGCAAGAAGCGGATTCTGCTGGTCGCTTTCGTGATTTTCACATGTGCGTTCGCGTTTGCGGGCGCGCTTGGCTCCGGTCTGCTCGCTGCGATTCCGCCGATGGCGCAGGGCTTGATTCTCTCGATTGTCGGCGCGATTCCGATGGCCGCGTTCGGCATTCTTCCGCAGGCGATTGTTGCGAATATTGCCGACGCGAGCTCGAAAACGACCGGTCAGGATCGTCAGGGCATGTTCTATGCGGCTCGCACGTTTGCGATGAAGATGGGTCAGTCGGTGGCGATGCTGCTGTTTACCGGCGTGAGCACGATTGGCATGGCGTCGGGCGCCGGCTATCGCATTGCGGCTGTTTGCGCCGCGGTATTGTGCGGCATCGGCGGTGTGGTGTTCGCGTTCTACAACGAACGCAAGGTGCTTGACGTGCTCGAATCCTGATTCCGTCCATGCGCCCGCTGGCCTCACGCTTTTGTTTTTCGTTGCTTTTTCGGAATCGTGAGGTCACCAGGGCGGAATCGTGAGGTCAGAAAGTCCAGCTCCATCCCAAATCCCCCAATTCCCGAATCTTCCAATCGCACGAATATGCATGGAGAGGAACGGCGAAAGCGCCTCAAAAAATCACTATGTGAGACGACTCGTGCGGATTACAGAAAAGAAGAATGGCGGAATTCCGCCATTTTAAAGGTTTCTACAACAAAACTGCCAAAAAATCAAGACTGTTCTTTCGATTTTTTTCGTTTTATCTTGTGAAGTCGGTGCGCACTGTGTGTATGGCAAAGGTGGCGCACTCGTGAATCGGATTGTGAACGGCTGAGAGAGGAAGCGGTCTTATGTCATCCTGCGATACGCAGCGGGCTACAAGTGTGTCCGGTCGCCTTGTCGCGTTCATTGCGGCATTGATGATCGCGTTGACCACGCTTTTCGCGACTACCGCAGTTCCGCAGCCGGCAATTGCCGCCGATGACGGTCAAACGAATTTTGATTCCTGGACTGCCGCTGCGAAGAACATCGAAGACCAGCTTGCGGCTGCCGAAAAAGACTACAATGACGGCAATTACGGTCAGGCTGGCACCGATTTCCAGACCGCGCATTGGATCGGTTACGACGCATCCAACTTCTCGAAAGTCGTCAACGACACCATCAGTGCCGACAAGCAGAAGGAACTGCTGCAGCAATTCACCGATCTTGAAGGTCTTGCCTACCAGCAGGACCAAGGCGACGTCATCGCAGCCAAAATCGACGCGCTGACCGCCGAAATCAACGCAACCGCGCAAACGCTTGACGCGAACGCAGACCTCGCCAATCCTAAGGAATACGCGAAGCAGCGTGCCGCGCAAACCGCGGAAGAGCGCAAGAAGCTCGACGCGGCCAAGAAGAATTCATCCAAAGGCAAAGGCGACCGCACGTGGAGTGAGGTTGCCAGCGAAATGACCGTCATTCTCGATCAGGCATACGAGGCTGCCGCTGCCGGCAAGGGCGACGAAGGTGCCACGCTGGTCAACAACGCCTACTACCAGTACTACGAGAAGCTCGGCTTCGAAAAGAACGTGATGAACGTGATTTCCGGCGACCGTGTTTCGCAGGTCGAATACCAGTTCAAGATGACTCGTAAGACCATGCGCGATGGCGGTTCCGACAGGGAAATCAAGCAGCTCGTCGACGATTTGAAAAGCTGGCTTGTGAAAGACGCGGCCATCCTCGACGGTGGTGCGTCCGGCAATGTCAACGGCTTCACCAAACTCGTCACCAGCTCCGCCGGCCAGGCGTTCCTCATTCTGATCCGTGAGGGCCTCGAAGCGCTGCTGGTGGTGGCCGCAGTGATCGCCTACCTGGTGAAGTCCGGCAACAAGCGTTTCACCAAGTGGATCTACCTTGGTGTGGTCGCAGGTCTGGCCGGCTCCGGTCTGGTCGCCGTGCTCTTCACGTTCCTGTTCGGCGGTTCCGGCCCGATTCAGGAGATTTCCGAAGGCGTGTGCGCGCTGATCGCCACCCTCATGCTGCTGTGGACCAGCAACTGGATGCTCAACAAGAGCTCCGTAGAAGCGTGGAACAACTACATCAGGAATAAGACCGAAGCGGCTGTGGCCGGCGCGCAAAGCAAGGTCGAATCCGGCCAGGGCCTGGGCTTGGGCATGATCGCCTCGCTTGCCATGTTAAGCTTCCTCGCCGTGTTCCGTGAGGGTGCCGAAACGGTGATCTTCTACGAGTCCATCTACTCCATGAGCCAGGATGCGCACGGCATGTGGGTTGGCGGTCTGGCCGCCGCCGCGGTGCTGATCGTCATCTTCCTGATTCTGCGATTCACTTCGGTGAAGATTCCGATCGGCCCGTTCTTCCTCGTAACTTCGATTGTGATGGCCGCATTGGTTGTCATTTTCGCGGGTGGCGGCATCCACGCGCTCATCGAGGGTGATCTTATTGAAGGCACCTACTTGAGCACTGTGCCAACTAACGATTGGATCGGCTTGTATCCGTACGTCGAAACGATTACGGCGCAGGTGATTGCCGCGATCGCGGTGGTTGTGCTGTTCGTGGTCGGTTTCATCAAGAAACACAGGATGAAGTTGGCCGCGCAGGCGGAACAGGCTAAGTAGACGCCAATCAATAATCACAAGTAAAGATTTAGAGATTTCCATAAGTTTCCAACGTTTCTCAAGGAACCAAAGAAAAGGAAGAGAACACAATGAAGAATAAGAAGATCGCCGCCCTGCTGGGCATCCTGCTGACCGGCTCCATGGCTTTCTCCCTGTCCGCATGCGGCAACTCCAACGATTCAGCATCCGACGCCAAGTCCGACACCTCCACTTCGAACACCACCGACAGCTCCAGCGATTCCGGCGCTGACGACAGCTCCAATGCCGGCTTCGAAGAGATCCAGGTCGATGAGAAGCACTCCGATCAGGATGTTGACGCTCTGACCGTCAACGCCGTGTACTTCCAGCCGATCGATATGGAACCGTCCGGCATGGGCCTGAAGGCTGCCGACGCTTCCTTCCACTTGGAAGCCGACATTCACGCCAACGAGAAGGGCACCGAGCTCGGCTATGGCAAGGGCGACTTCGTGCCGGATCTGACCGTGAACTACGAGATCATCAACAACGCGAACAACGAGACCGTTGGTTCCGGTACCTTCATGCAGATGAACGCTTCCGACGGCCCGCACTACGGCGCCAACGTCAAGCTCGACGAGGCTGGCTCCTACAAGCTCGTGCTGAAGATCGAATCTCCGGAGAAGAAGGGTTGGATGCTGCATGTTGATCCGGAAACCGGCGTTAAGGGCCGCTTCTGGACCGAGCCGCTCGAGGTCACTTTCCCGGAGTGGAACTACACCCCGCAGGAGTGGTGATCTGAAACGTGAGTTCCGGCACATGCCAAGCGAAATGGTTTGGATGTAAGCCTGAATTCATGTTGAGATTCAACTCGTGGTTAACGCCGTTCACGTATCGCGAAACGTATGCAAGTAGCGCGAATATGGGTACGGCGTTCGCGGTTGCTTGGATAGTCGTTCGACGCACTCAAGGCCGTTCGGCCGAGTCTACGGTCGAACAACCATCCAAGCAACCGCTCTCTTGCGTTTTGGGGGATGCGCTTTTGGGAGATAACGCGCTTTTTTGGGAATCTTGGTAAGGGGGTTCCTTTTGCGTGCCGAATTCACTAGGCTTTGACAGGGATATACAACGAAAGGTGTGAGATGCTGACGCAGTACGTCACGGTGTTGCAGGGAACGCTGGCACCGGCTTTGCTGATTATGGCGCTGAACGTGATGCTCACGGTCGGTGAGGGGCGTGACAAGCCGTTGAGCGCGTACTGGCGTCTTGCGGGCTTCATTATTGGATTCGCGGGTGCCATTGCGTTCGCCGCGTTGCGTGCGTCCGCGGTGATCAATCAGCGTACGTTCGTCAATTACCCCACATTGTGGTGTTGTGTGATTTTCGATATCGCAGTGTTCGTTATTGTGCTGTTCGCACGTCGCATCACTACGAATTGGCATGATCATCGCGCGTTGCTTGATATTGCGAATCTTATTGGCGCTCTTGCGATTGCCGCCACCACCTTCCGTGCGCTGCCTGATGTTATTTTGCGTTTGACGATTTTCGTGGAGCCGGGAGATCCGATTTTCACTTCGGATATGCTGCTTCGTGCGCTTGGTTTCGCATTGGGTGTGGTCACTGCGATTGTTGCGGCGTTGATTTTCCGTACGATGCGTTCCACTGCGATTCGTTGGTCGTTCACCACGGCCGTGCTGCTGCTGATTGCGCTGCTGTTCGTTTCGCATTTCACTGATCTTGCGCAGATTCTGCAGTCCAAGCGCATCGTTCATTTCCCTACGGAAGCGTTCCTGGCGTTGGTGTGGTGCATTAATCATCAGCGTCATATGGTCATTGCCATGGTGTTGGTGTTCATCATTCCGGTGATTGCCAGCATTGTGATGGGCTTCAAAATCAAGCCGGAAGGCGCCAACGAGGCCATTGTGCGATCGCATATCGCGTTCCGTCGCCGTGCGAAGGCGGCCGGCGCATGGAGTCTTGTTGCGATGATCGGCATCACGTTCGCGCTCACGTATGGTGTGGCGCAAACGAAGAAGGTTATTACGCTGTCTCCGCCTGAGGATTATTCGCTGAGCGACGGCGTGGCCACCATCAAATTCAGCCAAATCAACGACGGTCACCTGCATCGCTTCCAATACAAGGCGAAAGACGGCACGGTGATGCGTTTCATCATCATCAAGAAGAATGGTGGAGCGTACGGTGTCGGTCTTGATGCTTGTGATAACTGCGGTGACGCGGGCTATTACGAGAAGGATGGCAAGATCATCTGCAAGAAGTGCGATGTCGCCATCAACCTCGCCACTATCGGATTCAAGGGCGGCTGCAATCCTGTGCCGTTCGATTATCAGGTTGAATCCGGCAAAATCGTAATTCAAACTTCGACGCTCGACGCATTGTCGACGCATTTCCAGTGAGCGGAAAGAGGTAGTCATGTTCTTTTTTCGAATGATTTTCCGCTCGTTCAGCAGGCAGTTCAAACGCAGACTGCTGATCGCGGTCACCGTGTGCCTGTCGGCCACGGTCAGCGTGGCCATGCTGGGTGTGGTGTTCGACGTTGGAGACAAGCTGAACGCGGAACTGTCGACGTACGGTTCCAACATCACCGTGCAGCCCAAGGCCGATGCCGTCGTCAACGACCTGTACAACACGGGGGGTGACGCGAATAGCAACGCTTCCGGCACTTCCGAATCCGATCCGACCACATTTCTGAAGGAATCGGATGCACCGAAGATCAAAACCATCTTCTGGGCGTTCAACATCACGAATTTTGCCCCCGAACTTAATATCCATGCTGACGTGAACTGCGCGTCCGAATCGGTGGATTCCAGCTCCTGCAAGGCTTCCGGCGTGCCGATCGTGGGCACATGGTTCGCCAAGACCCTGCATATGGATTCCGGTGAATCCACGGTGGCGGGCATGAACGGCATGCGTTCGTGGTGGAAGCTTGACGGCTCCTGGCCGAAAGACGATAGCGCGCAAGGCCTGATCGGCACCACGCTCGCATCCAAACTCGGCGTGACCAAGGGAGATACCGTAACCCTCTACAAAACCACCGCCGACGGCAGCCGCAACAAGCAGCGGATCGCCATCACCGGCATTTACGATTCCGGCGATAGCGACAACAATGCGATGTACATTCCGTCATCCACCACGCAGGTGCTTGCGAATCTGCCTGATTCCATCGACAAGATCGAAGTCAAGGCTCTGACCACGCCAGACAATGATTTGGCGCGTAAGGCGTCGAAGAATCCGAATGCGCTCACGCAAGATGAGTGGGAAACGTGGTATTGCACCGCGTACCCTTCGTCCATCGCCTATCAGATCGAAGAGGTCATTCCCGGTTCCGTAGCCAAGCAGGTGCGTCAGGTGGCCGCATTACAGGGCGATGTGCTGCAGAAAACGCAGGCGGTGATGGTGCTGATGACCGTGCTTTCGCTGGTTGCGGCCGCTATTGCAGTGGCGAATCTGATGGCCGCCTCGATTGGTGAGCGCGGTTCAGAATTGGCGTTGCTGAAGGCGATTGGTGCCACCGATGGTGCGGTTTCTCGCCTGATGCTCGCTGAGACGGCTGTGATTTCGTTGGTTGGTGCGATTGTCGGTGCGCTGTTGGGTTCCGGTGTTGCGCAGATTGTGGGACATGTGGTATTCGGTTCCGGCATTACGATGCGTCCGATGGTGTTTGTGCTGGTGTTTGTGCTGCTGACGCTTACCGTGCTGATCGCCTCGTTCTCGTCGATCCGTTCGATTCTGGGACTCAAACCTGCGGAGGTCTTGCATGGCCGTTGATTTCAACTTGGGTTCCGTAAACTCGGCCGCGGCTGCGGCCTCGGTCACGAACGGCACACTGTGCTGTTCGTCTGCGGAGGTGTTGCATGGTAGGTGAGTTCAAGACAGTCCGTAAGGGGCATGAGATGACTAATCGCAAGATGTTCTTCACCATGCTGTGGGGCGCGGTGTTCCGCCGTCGTTCGCGGGCCGTTATGGCCGTGATCGCCTCCATGGTGGGCGCTGCCACGCTGTTCTGCCTTGCGGCGACGTGTATTGCCGTTCCACAGCAGATGAACGAGGAAATGCGTGCGTATGGTGCGAATCTTATCGTCACGCCGTCCGAATCAGCCGAAAAGTCCCACGGCATCGACACCGATACCGTCAAAGCGTTGAACCAGATGGTGAAAGGCTCGTACAGCGCCCGTTCCGCCGCTTACCGGTATGAAAGCGTGCGCATCAATTCTGCGCCATACACGCTGGCTGGCATCACAACCAAAGACGTGAAGGCGCTCAACCATCATTGGAACGTGACTGGCGATTGGCCCAGCAAAGGCAACGTGATGCTCGGCCGTGACGTGGCAGACGCGCTCGGCGTCTCCATCGGTTCGACCGTAACCATCGGCTACCGCGCATCCGACGATGCGCAGGATTCCGGCGCTCTTAGCCAAACCGAAGCGCAAGCCAAAGAAAACGGCCGCGTTTCGTCCGACATTATGGAAAACACCGGCACTGAATTCCGTGTCGGAGGCATCGTCGATACGGGCGGCAGCGAAGACGAAATCGTCTACGCGGTCAACGCTGACGTGGCCAAACTGGCCGGTTCCAAGCGTGGCGCGGACGTGATCGAATATTCCGTCAATGCGGTAGGCAGCGAACTCAACGACGTCGTCAAATCGATCAATGCGAATCCGTCAACCGGTGTGAAAGCGCAGACCGTCACCAAAATCACCTCATCCGACACTCGCATCATCGCCATGCTGCAAACCCTGTTCTGGATCGTGTCGCTGGTCGTGCTCGTGTTGACGTTCGTGGGCGTGGGCACCACCATCAGTTCCATCGTGTCTCAGCGACGCAACGAAATCGGCCTGCGCAAGGCCTTGGGTGCATCGTCGCAGGCCATCGGCATTGAATTCTATGTGGAATCCGCCATCTACGGACTGATTGGCGGCCTGATCGGCACTGCCATCGGCTACCTGCTGGCCCGCGTGCTGTGCGTATCCGTATTCGAGCGTGCCATCGGCTTCAACTGGCTGTTGGGCGTCGCTTCGCTGCTGTTGAGCGTGCTCATCGCCGTCATCGCATCCATCCCGCCGGTTCGCCGCGCAACCCGTATCGACCCCGCCATCGTTTTGAGGGAGGAATAATCATGAGTTCCGAACATACGTTGAATACGTTGCTTGAATTGGATCATATTTCCAAGATTTACGGCGATTTGCGTGCCGTCGACGATTTGACTTTGACCGTTCCGCAAGGTGAATGGCTTGCGATTGTCGGTTCGTCGGGTTCCGGCAAAACCACGCTGATGAACATGATTGGCTGCATGGACACGCCTTCAAAGGGTTCCGTCATGCTGGAAGGCCGCAAGTTGGAGGATTTGAACGCCAAGCAGCTTGCCGACGTGCGCAAGAACATGATCGGATTGGTGTTCCAGAAGTTCTATCTGGTACCGCATCTGACGGCTGTGGAAAACGTGATGGTGGCACAGTACTACCATTCCGTAGTCAACGAGCAGCAGGCGTTGGAAGCATTGGAGCGCGTCGGTTTGAAGGAGCGTGCCCACCATTTGCCCGGCCAGCTTTCCGGTGGTGAGCAGCAGCGTGTGTGCATCGCACGTGCGCTCATCAACTGTCCGAAACTGATTCTTGCGGACGAACCGACCGGCAATCTGGATGAGAAGAACGAGAAAATCGTGCTTGACCTGTTCCGTCAGCTGCACGAGCAGGGCACTACCATCATCGTCGTGACCCATGATGCGCTCGTCGCATCCTGTGCCCAGCGCGAGATCATGCTCAACCATGGCGTGCTCGTCGGTGAGAAGTGGAATGATGAGGCCGCACGGAAGGTCTATGAGCAGGCGGGTGGCAAGCCGGCATACACCGGTTCCACTACGGAAGGCGCACAGAATGGCGAGACGGCCATCAGCTTCGCCGATCCGACCAAAGCCGCGAAAACCGGCGGTGAGGAATAAGCTGAAATCAGCCGAACAATCCAAGCCATAGCACTGACGAATCGTACGGAGCGAACATGAGCAACGAATCATCGAATGCGATCAAAGTGATCGCACTGTCTGCGGCAAGCCTTGCGCTGCTGTCGGCATGCGGCGAACCCACGGCGACACCGATGGACGATGAATATGCCGGAAATTCCGGCGAAAGCGTGCAATCGCAGGAAGAAAATTCGAAGAACAGCGGTAGCGCCACCGACTCCGGCGATTCTGCGGATTCGGACGACAAAAACCATGCCGACGATCCGAACGGCACTACATCCGACAAGCAAGACACCGGCAACTACGCCGACGGTACCTACTCGATCAACGGCCAGTACGGGCCGGTGGGCGAAGACACCATCGACGTGCATGTGACGGTCAAAGATCAGACCGTCACCAATGTGGAGGTTATCGGGCATCCGTTCACGTCCATCTCCAAAAAGCACCAGAATGCGTTCGCCGAAGCCATCAACGGCGTGGTGGACGGCAAACCGCTCAAAGACCTCAAGGTAGACAAGGTGGCCGGTGCCAGCTGGACGTCGGAAGCGTTCAACAAGGCGTTGGACGTGGCCCGTCAGGAAGCGTCGATCCAGTAGGTCCAGTAGCGACGAAAAGTCTGCAAACGTACAATGAGCGCCTCAGCTACAGCCTCACTCAAAGAGTGATTAAAGGCCGTAGCGGGGACGCTCATGAGTTTCAGATACTACTACGTGCAACTCTGCTCTGCAATGCCTTTCAGGCGGCCATAACGGGCCACAGAACAGCCGTCATGTTCTCAGGCCAAGGAATACTCGCGTCGCCATGCAACGCCTTACAGGCGAGCATGGAGCCGAGTATCGTGCTGAACAGGAATTGCGGATCCAATCCATTACGGAACACTCTGGCCTTCATGCCGCGCTCAACAAACTCAGAAAAACGCTTTTCCGCGGGAACGAGCACTTGATCCGCAATCGCATTCAACGAAGGATTATCGGAAGAAAGCACCACACCGACGGCCTTCAAACCAAGCTCACTGTCGAAAAAACAGCCCTGAATGCGTTGCAGTATCGTCAGCAGACCGTTTTTCGACAACTCGACATCGCTGAAATCCGGCAATCCCGCAACTTCCAACTGAACGCGGCGCAACAGATCGTCCGCATTCTTATAGCGACGGTAAATCGTGGTTTTCGCAACACCGGAACGACGGGCGACCTCTTCAATGGTCACCGCACCGACACCATCGGAAATCACAATCGCAAGCGTGGCCTTCATGATCTTATGATCGGTTTGCTCGCGAAGCTGCTCGCGGCGGCTCTGCGCCTTGCGAACGGCCTCATGCACGTCACTGACCGCGTCGGAAACCACATCGGAAACGGCTTCGGAAACCGCCTCATGCACTCCGGTAATCATGCGACCACCTTGGTGCTTTCCACCTTCGCCACGTACCACCTATTGAATTTGACCAGCGGAATACGCAGCAGCAAGCCAATCAGCAGCAGCGGAATCAGGAACAGCAACAGCGAACCGATCGCATGCCAATAATCATTGTTGTAAATACCGGCAATGGCCGCACGCAATGCCGTAATCGCATGCGTGGCCGGCAGGAACGGGCTGATATCGCTGATGATCTTCGGCAGCACGGCAAGCGGATACGCGCCGTTCGCGCCGGAAATCTGCAACACCAGCGTCAGCACGCCAATGGCCTTGCCCACGTTGCCGAAACTCGCCACCATCGTGTAGGTGAAGAACGAGAACACGAGGGAGGCCACCCAGCCGGTCAACATGAACAGCCACGGGTGCACCGCCTGAATGTGCAGGAACAGCAGGCCGCCGCCCAGCGAGAACGTGCTCTGCAACAGTGCGATCACGGCGAACACGCCATAATGGCCGAGGAACAGCTGATGCGGCTTCGGATTGTCGAGCTCCTCACGATTCTTGCGCGACACTGTGGTCTTGAGTGTTACGGCCATAAGCAGCGATCCCACGAACAACGGAAGAATCGTGTAGAACGGCGCCAGTTGCGAGCCGAAATTCTTAACAGGGAACACAGCCGTGCGCTTCACCTGGACGGGAGCTGCAAGAGCCGCCGCCAGCGAATCGGTGTTGTTGCCGAGCACTTCCTTGACGGTGTCCATATTGCCGCTGTTCAGCGCGTCGGAAAGCGTGCCATTGAACGAAGACAGCGCGGTGCTCGCCTTAGTGAGGCTTTCGGCGGTGGAATCAAGCACCGTGCGAATATTGGTCAGCTGCTTGCCTGCCGACTTCGTGGTGCTGTTGAGATCTCCCAACGCGCCCTTCAGATCGGCGGCCGTGCTGCTCAATGCGGTGGCCGTGCTGCTGATCGAATCGGAAATATCGTTGAGCTGCGGCTTGAGCTGGCTGTCGAAATCGGTTTTGATGCCGTCGATGGAGGCCTTCGCCTGCTGGGCAAGCTGGCTCACGCGCTCGCGGTCGGCTGTGGTGTCGCTCACTTTCGCGTCGATATTGTCGGCGCTGGTGTTGAGTGAGTTCGTTAGATCGTTGAGTTGCGTAATGGTCGCGCCCACGTTGGTTTTGAGATGATTGATGGCGATTTTCGCGACTTCCGGCACCAGATTGTTGTTGCTGAGCTCGTCGAGGGCATCGTAGATGTTCTGATAGCCTTGCGCCTGCTTGGATACGTTCGCAGCCTGATTGCGCAGGGCGGTGGCCGTATTGCCGGCTTGGGTGCCCGCATTGTTGAATACGCTGTCAATATCGGTGGAGACAGCGCCGAAGCTGTTCGACGAGCTGCTCAACGCGGTGCTGAGCGCATTCGTGCTGGTTTTGACGGCTCCGGTCAGATCGTTGATGCCGTTCTTCGACTGTTTGAGCTCGTTGACGGCGTTCTTCGCGCTGCCGCTCACGTTGGAAAGCAGGCTGTTGGAACTGTCGAGCAGGTTCTGCGCGCTCAACGTCAGCGAGCTGAACGTGGTCAACGCGGACGACGTGTCGGTGAGCGTATTCGCGAAATTGCCCATGTTGTTGCTGAAGTTGGTGAGCGTGGCCTGCGATTTCGGTTTGTCAAGCTCATCGGCCAGCTGCGAGGCGATGTTGAGCGCGGTGCTCGTCAACGTTGCGGAGAACATTTCGTTGATCTGTGCTGCCACGGTGTCGGCTCCCTGGCCGGTGATCTTCGGAGCGAGTGCGTTCTTCTTCTCGTTGTTGTAGTAGGTGAGTGTGGCATGGTCGCCGTCCGCGGTGAAGAATGTCATCATGCGGGTGCTGAAATCCTTCGGAATCACCACTGCTGCATAGTATTTGCCGGATTTGGTGCCGTCGATGGCCTCTTTTTTGGTGGTGAAGGTCCAGTCCATCTGGTCGTTGGCGCGCAAGGTGTTGACCACCTGATCGCCGATGCTGATCTTCACTGGAATGAGGTCGGACTTGTAGCCTTCATCGTCGTTGGCGACGGCGAATTTCAGATTGCCGGTGTTGGCGAACGGATCCCAGCTTGCGCTGATGTTGAACCAAGAGAACAGGCCTGGAATCACCACCAGTCCGATGACGATGATGATGGAGACGATGTTGCTGGTCAGGCGTCGAACGTCGCCGACGAACAGTTTCCAGATGTTTTTCATGCGTTGCTCCTTTCGCTGTTACCGTTGGGATTGGTGTTGCTCGCTGTGCCGGTGTTGCCGGTCGCGTTCATGGCCTGTACCAGTGTTGCGATGCCGTCGGCATCGGCTTGGCTGGTGTCTGCGACGTTGGCGATCGCCTGTTTGGTTTCGTGTTTTCTTCGTTGTGCCTTGCGCATCAGCTTGTCTCGCCTGATTTGTTGCGCACGCTTCTTGCGGCGCAGCCTTGCAGCTTGGCGTTCCACCAGTTGTTCGCGAATCGCTTCGTCGCTGAGGCTGCCGAGTTCCACCTGGCGTTGCAGGCTGAAACGCATATATTCGATGACCATCAGGAATCCGATGATGAGCAGCACCCAGATGATCCAGGTGGCAAGCACCACGATCTTCTCGCCGTTGGTGAAGGAGAAGATCAGCACCAGAATCACCGGCACAATGAAACCGGCAACCAGCGCGCCACGCTTGAGCTTCGGATACAGTTCGGCGAAGCGGCTCGCACGTTCCTCGATCGCCTCACGGTAGCCGCCCTTATCGGCGAGCACTTGAATGGCCTGGGACACGTTGTAGCCGCGTTCCGGAAGCTGTACCTCCTCGCCGATGATCATGTCGCTTTCCTTGATCTGACGGGCGAACAGGCGGTTGAGATTGACCAGCAGCGGGCGAATCGCAAGTCCAATGAAGAACGCGGCCACGGCGAACAGCAGCAGCGTGCCAATCGACTTGAGCCAATGCCCGTCGTAGAAGCCGGCAATCGTCTCGCGGAACGCGTCAATCGAATAACTGAATGGCACGAACGGGTAGACCATGCGGAAGAATTTCGGCATCATCTCAATCGGATACAGGCCGGAAGCGCCCGGAATCTGCACGATGATCAGCGCGACGCACAGTCCCTTGCCAATATGCATGAACGAGGTCGACAGCGCGAAGGTGATGCTCAGATATACCAGCGACGTGATGACGCCGGTAAGTATGTACAGCGGCGCGTTCACCGTCTGCACGCCGATGATGAGGTTGCCGATGGTGGTGATCGCGCCTTGGATGGCGCCCATGATGCCGAGCAGCATGTAGCGGGCGAAATATTTTTCGGAAGTGGTCAAGTCGAGGTCTTCGAGGCCTTCATCGTCGACCTCCACCTTGAAGATCACCACGAAGGCGAACGCGCCCACCCACAGGGCCAGGTTGGTCATGAGCGGAGCCATACCGGAACCGTAGGAGTTCATCGGATACACGTTTTTCGTGTCGATCACCGTGGGGGACTGCATGAACGAGGCGATTTTCTCCGTGTTGAGGGAGCTGTCGCCGGTCAGGCTTTTCATCATGTCAACGCTGCCGAGCGCTTTCAGGTCGGTGCTGACGGTGATGAGCTTGTTCTCCACCTGCTCGAGCTGCTTGTCGGTGTTCTGCAGCGTGGTGCGGGTGTCGTTCGCCACCTGGTCGAGTTGGTCGAGCACGGCGGAGGTCTGGTTGACCACGGTGGTCTGGCTGGTTACGGTGCCGGACAGTGTGCCGGCGGTCATGGCGAGTGAGCTCAGGCCTGAATTGAGCTGGGGGAGCGCGCCGGAATTCAACGTGTTGCGGGCATCTCCCATGCTTTTCAGCGAATTTTGCGTGCTGGTGTTGAAGTCGGTGGCGAGTTTGGACACGCTGTCGGACGTGGATTGCGTGTTCTCGCTCAACGTTTTGAGGTCGTTGAGCGTGCCGGCGGCCGTGTTGTTGGTGTCTTCGAGCTTCTTGATGATGTCTTGGTACTGCGCGTTGTCGCTGACGTTCTTGAGCTTCTCGATGAGCCGGGCGTTGCTGTCGGTCACGCTTTGCATGTTGCTAACGGCCTGCTGTGCGGTGCCGCTTGCGGACGAGACGGCCGTGGTCACCTTGTTGATGCTGGTGGTGGTGTCGCTGGCGGCCTGCGAAATCAGGCCGGAACCGTTCTCCAAAGCGGTGTTGGCGTTGGAAGTGAAGGTATTGAGGCCGTTCTGTGCGGTGCCGATGGCGGTGGCGGTGTTCGCCAGGCCCTTGCCCGCGCTTGCTGCGGCCAGCTGCACGTTGTTCATTGCCTGACGTGCGGATTGCGTTTGTTGCGGCACGTTGGCGAGCTGTGCGTCAAGATCTTCGATGGTGGAGCGGATGAGGTTTACGTTCTTCTGGGTTTTGTCGAGTTCTGCTGTGGTTTCGTTGACGAAGGAGTTGGTTTTGCCGTTGATGGTGCCATTCGTGGAGTTCACGGCTTTAGTGAGCACTTCGCTGACGGTAGAGACGAAGGTGTTGTTGACGGTACGGTCGACGGTGGTCGCGCCTTGGTCGGTGATTTTCGGGGAGATTGGGCTCGATTTTTCGTTGACATAGTATTCCAGCGTCGGCCGGTTCTTGCTGTCGGTCACGACGTTGGCGAGATTCTCGCTGAAATTGGAGGGGATGATGATCGCCGCATAGCAGTCGCCGGACTGTACCGCTTCCATCGCTTCGGCCTTGCCCATGAATTCCCAGCCAAGCTGGTCGTTGTCTTTCAGCGTGTCTTCAATCTGGTCGCCGAGGTTCATTTTGCCGAGCAGGGCGTTGTCGGTGCCTTTGTCGACGTTGGCCACGGCAACTTTGATGCCTTGGGTATTGCCATACGGATTCCAGAATCCGTAGATGTTGAACCATGCGTACAGCGGCGGAATGATGGTTATACCGATCATGATGACCCAGGCGGCAGGTACGGTGACGAGTCGTTTGAGGTCACGACGCAGAATCTGCAGTACGTTGCGCATTGTCTCCCCAGTCCAATGGATGTTCGACCGTGTTCGCGCGTAGCGATACGTTATCCGTAGCGCTACGCCTTCCGTATCGTAATACCCGCTCTCGGACAAATTTGGGCACAGGCGTAAATGCGCTCCGTCCATGACTGAAATAAACACGACAAACCGCGGCAGGACTGTGAATCTTGCTGTTGGAGACCGCGCAACTTGCCTTCTGTGTCTGCGCAAGTCGAGTCTGCTGTCTGCGCATCTTGTGATTGCGGGATGACATGTGACTTGCGCAGGCAGAAATCGCAGGTTGTGCGCGTTGCGCGCAAACAATCCTCTCGTGTAGCGCACTGCGATTGGGTTTTGGTAGCGTTGTTCTGGGAAGGACGAACAAGCATGAGCAAGATTGAAGATGTGAGCGAGGCCATCGCCGACGAAACCGAAATCGCAGCAATCGAAGAGGCCGGCATCATTGCGCAATCGCAATCGGCGGAAGATGACGGTAATCCTGCTGACCGCAGGCTGCCGCTGATTGCACGTATTTACGGCATCGTCATGTTGATCGAAGGCGTGGTAACGTTGCCGATCATCGTGATTTCCTGCCTGTATGCAATCCACGCCGCGCTTTCCGGCAAACTGGCGTTTGGCGCGCTGAATCTCACCACTATTCTGTCGGTTATTCATGCTGTGGTGCTGCTGGTCTCCACCGCATGCCTTGCGATTTTCGGCATGCTGCTGATTCTCAACAAGCGTCGGCATATCGCGCAATGGACGTATCTGATGATTCCGCTCACGCTTGCGGAAGGCCTATTGTCGTTGTCGTTGCAGGGTTTGGGCGTGAATCTGATCAGTCCGACCGTGCAGCTGCTTGTATTGGTTGCGTTGCATATCACGGCTGATCCGTCGCTGCGCGAGGAGCGACGTTTGCAGTTCGCGCTTCGTCGTTTGGATGCGCGCAGCGAGTATGAGACGGCTGTTTCGAAGGGTATGGCCGGCCGTGATCTGACCGGCAAGGGCTATATTTCGCTTGATTTCTTCAACCTGTTTTGGCTGTTTGTGGTCGGATGCGTGTTCGGTCTGGTAGTGGAGACGCTATACCACTATGTGCTGTTCGGCGAATGGCAGGATCGCGCCGGATTTTTGTGGGGGCCGTTCTCGCCGATCTACGGCTTTGGCGCGGTGATCCTGACGGTATTGCTCAACCACTTGTGGCGGTCGAATTGGATGCTGATCTTCTGCGCCAGCGCGGTGATTGGCGGCGCGTTCGAATATTTCACCAGCTGGTTCATGGAGGTTGCGTTCGGTATTCGCGCGTGGGATTACACGGGTCAATGGCTGTCGATTGATGGGCGCACATCCGGCAAATACATGTTTTTCTGGGGAATACTCGGCTTGGTGTGGGTGAAGCTGATTCTGCCGCATTTGCTTGCGATGATTCAGCGTATTCCGTGGAAGATTCGCTATACGTTGACGGCGGTGTGTTTCGCGCTGATTTTCGTTGACGGCGTGATGACGTTGATGGCGCTGGATTCCTGGTATTCGCGTATGGCTGGTATTGCGCAGAATTCGCCTGTTTCGCAATTCTTCGCCACGTATTTCGATGACGACTTCATGGCCAATCGGTTCCAGACCATGACGCTCGACCCATCTACTGCCGGCCGCATGTAGCGGGCTGGCTGGGCTGGGCTGGGCTATGCGGCGAAGCTTTGTGCGAGCTGGCGGATCAGATCCGGCCTATGTCCGCTCCATGAGGAGTTCGGTGAGATGACGACCGGAATCTGCTCGAAGCCAGCGTTTTTGATCTGTTCGAAGGTGGACGGGTTCTTCGTCAGGTCAACGGTGTCGTAACGCACGCCCAGCTTTGCGAGCTCTTGTTCGGTGGCTTCGCATTGCGGGTTGCTCGGATTGGTGAAGACGGTCACGGTCATTCGATTTCCTCCCTATGCAAAAATGGCTTCCGTCGTTTGCGAAAGCCGTGTCGGCCACGTTCTTCGGTTATGCTCGCTTACGCAAGCCACTATCTAGCATACACACTACCGGTAGTGGTGTGTCGTGAGTTTCCTCACTGTATATAGTGGGGAATTCCCCAGAATTCCCCAAAATACGAACGTTTGTTCGAATATGTCTAGTGTACCCCAAACCACGGAATTCACGTCCGCGCGCATGTCGTGCGTGTTTTATGGAGAGGGTTGTATATGGGGGTGGCTTGGTGACGTCAATGCCTGCCTGATGGCACGGCGAAAACTGTTTATTCATATGTAAAACACCGGCAATATACCGCAAATGACCTCAGTTGTCACCCCCCCCCCTAAAATGATAAGCATGCGTAGCGCGAATTTGCGTGGGCGTGTTGAACAACCTTGATGATTCCGATTTGCCTACTGTCTTAAGGACTGTTGGGCTGACAGGAAATTCTGAGGGGGCTGTGAGCATATTCGCGGGAATTTGCTCTACGGTATGCTGAGGTTCGGCGGTTTTCCGCTGAATACAGGAAACCCCTGGAAATCGTACGATTCCCAGGGGTGGATGGTTGGTCGCTGGCTAGGGCAGCGCATCAGGGTGAAGAAGTGTTTTCGAAGGCTCTTCCTCACCTATCAACTGCGTTTGAGGTATAGCCCTCGCCGGCAGCCAGCCAAGTCTTATCTTATACACCCTTAGCTATGTCGGCGACCTTATTGCAGGGTGTGTTCAATGAAGCCATAACGTGCCATTAAATACGGCAATTTGGCTCCGCGCAAGTACTCCAGGAGAAGTCGTTGCACGGAGCCAAATTAATCGCTTTCAGGCGAATGCCACCTTGACTGAGTTAGACTCAGGCGCGCTTGCGGAGCACGGTGATGCCGGCGAAGCCGAGCAGGGCGATCACGGCGAACACCGCAACGCCACCAACGGTAGCGCCGGTGTTGCCGAGAACGGCCTTCTTGATCTTCTGGGCAACGGTCTTCTTGGTGTTGCCCTTGGTGTCATTCTTCTTGGTGGTGTCGGCCGGCTTGCTGTCATCCTTCTTGGAGTCGTCGGTCGGAGCGTCCTTGTACATGGCGTACACTGCCCAGTCGCCGGTCACGACCATGTCTGGATCGACCGGAACGTCGCCGCCGTTGGAGGCGAAGCCCCATCCGGTGAAGATCTTGCCCTCGACGGCCGGTGCCTGGATGCCTGCGGCGTAGGTGGAGAACTTGACGTGGTCCTTGGCGTAGTAGCCGACGGTCTGGATGAGCTTGTCGGTGCCTGCGTAGAAGGAGACCACGTTCTGGGTGGTGTCATCCTCGGTCGGAGCGTCCTTGTACATGGCGTACACGGCCCAGTTGCCGGTCACTTCTGCGTCCGGGTCGACTGCGACGTCGCCATCGTTGGAGGCGAAGCCCCATCCGGTGAAGATCTTGCCCTCGACGGCCGGTGCCTGGATGCCTGCGGCGTAGGTGGAGAACTTGACGTGGTCCTTGGCGTAGTAGCCGACGGTCTGGATGAGCTTGTCGGTGCCTGCGTAGAAGGAGACCACGTTCTGGGTGGTGTCATCCTTCTTTTCAGCGTTCTTGTACATCGGGTACACGGCCCAGTTGCCGGTCACTTCTGCGTCCGGGTCGACTGCGACGTCGCCGTCGTTGGAGGCGAAGCCCCAGCCGGTGAAGGTCTTGCCCTCGACGGCCGGTGCTTGGATGCCCAGTGCGTACTGGGAGAACTTGAAGTGGTCCTTGGCGTAGTAGCTCACGGTCTGGATCAGCTCGTTCTTGGTGTTGTAGAAGGAGACCGTGTTCAGAGTCTTATCTTCCGAAGCCGGAGTGTCCTTGTACATGGCGTACACGGGCCAGTTGCCGGTCACTTCTGTGTTCGGGTCGACCGGAACGTTGCCGTCGTTGGAGGCGAAGCCCCAGCCGGTGAAGGTCTTGCCTTCGACGGCCGGTGCCTGGATGCCTGCGGCGTAGGTGGAGAACTTGAAGTGGTCCTTGGCGTAGTAGCTCACGGTCTGGATGAGCTTGTCGGTGCCGGCGTAGAAGGAGACGGTGTACTGAGTGTTGTCATCCTGTGCCGGGGTATCCGCGTACGTCGCGTAGACGGAGATGTTCGTGAACACCTGCTCGGTTTCCTTGAGCATGGTGCCCTCGGAGTAAGCCCAGCCGGTGAAGGTCTTGCCTTCGATGGTCGGTGCCTGGACGCCCAGGGCGTACATGGAGAACGCAGTACCCTTTGGCCAGCCGGTGCTCTGGAGAAGAGTGCCATCTGCGGCATAGAACGAGACGTTGACGATCGTGGAGTCGCTCTGAGCGGACGCGGCCGAGTTCTGGCTCTGATCGCCTTCAGCCATTGCGACTGCCGGAGCCAAGGCAGCCAGAGTCGCTACAGCTGCAACGCCCGCAATAATCTTTTTGCTAAAAGACATTTGGGGAAACCCTTTCTTAGTTACGTAACTAATTGCCCCAAAGCGATGCCTTCGAAATACCGCCCTGAATGCGTGGAGTTCCCCCTCATAAGAATTCCGAAGGACTATGATAGCTGCCCCCTAGCGACTTTTTCAAGAGGCTAGGGCGTGTTCGTTGGAATTGCAATCTTTTCTCGATTTCCCACTTTCCTATTGCCGCTGTATTGGCGGAAGCCTTTTGGAATCGGCAAGGCGCCATCCCAGCAAGGCGTCTTGCCTGTAAGGGTGAGGAATCCGATGATGGCGACGGCAGGGTGTTTACCGGCGCGGATGATGATGTGACAATCCGTGTTTGGGGCGCGAACAATGTGAGTGCGACTAATTGCGTCTGGAGCCAAAAAATCGCGGGAATTGAAAACCCTTGGAAGCTAATGTTTCCAAGGGTTTCGCGGTGCCCCCCGTGGGATTCGAACCCACAACCCACGACTTAAAAGGACGCTGCTCTAACCGTTGAG
>ERZ773146.105-NODE-105-length-51616-cov-7.166812_pt1 | contig 51616 bp, 38 predicted proteins | sample MGYA00580847_ERZ773146 | MGnify/ENA primary metagenome ERZ773146 (study PRJEB29015, sample SAMEA2737830) | human gut metagenome | biome: human gut; feature: human-associated habitat; material: faeces | place: China | collected 2012 ...
TAAAAAAAGAGTTAACACAATGGGAAGAATATATCGTATTAATCCAACCTGTCCATTTTGTCTGGAAGAACATATGTATTGGAATATCCAATTAACAGACGAAGAACAAGAAAAATTAGATCACCATACAAAAGAGCATAATGTTCCGCCTTTAGAATCTTTACTATCTCCACCTGCCATCATTGTGACTCGGACATTAAAATGTGGATGCTGTAAGAAAACATTTGAAATAAATATCGAGATTCGAAAAGAAGATGAGGTAGGATGGAGTCATCCAGAATTTATAAATATAGGAAAACATCCATTATAAAACGGTCGTCAGCACAGTTAGAAGATGCAATACAAAAGCATATTGTGCTCATGTAACAAGGAAAAAAGCGGTTATTCGTTTGGATGAGGAGCTTCGCTCCGTCCGATCCAAACGAATAACCGCTTTTTTCTTAAATTGTTCAAATATGTGCATATTTTCTTCGTACATATCAGCGAGAGAATTTTCTGGATATAAAGCTCTTGCATCTAATATCCCTTGTGCAGTCGTTTCGATGAGCTTCTTTTGCTCATCGTTCACTTGTGGGCACGGTTTCTGTCGTTGCTACCCTGCTTTCCTGTGCTGCGCTGTCAGAAACAACGGCTGACTCAGGAGAATCTTTGAACTGAATTAATTTGTACAAAGGTGCAGGCATATGGAAGGAATACAGATATTTACCTCGTAACTCTTCTCTTTTTACATAAGGGTCGTCCCAATATCGAGAATCCACGGAATCGTTTCTGTTGTCGCCCAAAACAAAATAACTACCTTCAGGAACTTCGAAGGTTTCATCCCGCTGTAAAGTATTTGTTTCGGTATCATAAGAAAGATAATCCTCTACACACTTCACATCGTCAACATAAATATCGCCGTCCTTAAAAGAAACGGTATCGCCTGGCATACCGATAATTCTCTTAATGAGAAACTGGTCGTCAGGTATATTCGTTCTTCCAGCATCTTTGAAAATCACAATGTCACCACGTTCGGGCTCTCTTGCCAGATAAGTCAGGCGATTGGCAATAACGCAGTCCTCGATATTGACTGTAGGAATCATCGACCCTGAAGGAACAGTAGCAATCATGACAACAAAGTTAACGAAAATATAAGCCACTGCCGGAAGGCAGGCGTAATATATAAGTTCCACATTGAAACCTTTTTTATTCTTTCCGTCCCTCTTTTTTACCGGTTTTTCTTTTTTCTTTTTCTCAGCAGTTTTTTCTTCTTTCATCTTCTTATCGGTTGGAATTACCTTCTTTTTTTTTTGAACAGAAGGTGAGTGTTCCTTCTGCTTTCCTTCGGCCATGCCGTGGAGCTCCTTTTTGCTCTGTTCTCCTTCTACCTTACTATTCTTTTGCGGGATGTTCAAGAATCCCAGCTTATACAGGGCGAATAATATTGCACCAAATACTGCTGTCATAATTAATAATGGCGCAGATGTTGAGGACAGCCCGCCTTTTTTTTTCTCAACCCTCGTTACATTTGCTGTATACTTTGTCTCGTTACCCGCCTGGTCTTTCGCAATAACATCAATTCCGTTCTGCCCTGCAAACAGTGGAACGTCATATGTAAAGTCACCATTTTCTCTAACTTCTACATCATATCCGTCTACAGAGACACTTTCACAGTCTCTGACATTACCTGTGATTGTAAGTGTATCATCCTCAGTAGTCACGTCCGTATAGGACTCGCTCAGTACAAGTGTCGGAGGTGTCGTATCTTTAATGACTTCCGTCTGAAAAGAACGCTTATTGCCGTCTGCATCGACGATATATACTTTTACGATATTGCTCCCCTCTGTGAGGGAGACCTCATATGAGTACTCCCCGGCACTCTTCGCGGGGATTTCCTGCTGTAAGTTTTCGTTATTATAGATTTCAATCCCATACGAATCGTTCAGTTCCGCTGTAATGGAAATATGGTCCTGATTAGTGAAGCGCTCTGTTGGAAATTTAACAGTTGCATTCGGATTGTTATTCACGAGATACGTCCTAATTGTCTCTGCTTCATCAAATTCTTCTGATGCGGTTGGGACCAAAGAAATCGTAACCTGTTCCACGTCAGCCGGCAATTCTGCCTCAAAGTAATTTGTCCCATCTGGGATTTTCTCGTCCGCGAGTAGCATCTGGTTCTTTGTGTTATATACACTCGCATGAACAGCTCCCACGCTCATATCTTTCCATTCTGCTACGATAGAGTCGTCCTTGAAGTATATTTCAAGCCCGTTGATGTCTTTTGCAATTGGAACCTCATCAATAACCTGTGTGCTGCTAGTTACAGCCTGTATATCCACCTTCACCTTGCCGATAGGAGTGCCTGTGTTTGAGATTACTCTTACAATCCAGTCGCCTGCCATTACCTTTTCAATTGTACAGGTAGAAAGAAACTTAGTATTCTGTGAAGCTTTGAATTCCTTTCCTTTGGGGGAAAGTATAGTCACGCTATAATCACCCTCATTCTCACATGTGACTTTGAATAGACAGGTCTTATATTCTTTTGGAACCGGCACTGTCACCCGCTTAAATGAGGGGTCTGACTCATTAATGGAAATGCCGTTTCCTGATACACCATTTTCAAAGCTGTCACTGTAAGACATACTCTCCTGTTCTTCAGCGTCTGCATTTGCAGATACGGGTAACGAATTAGCCAAAAGCGACGCAAGCAAGACTGCAAGCAAGGCTTGCTTCACTTTTCTGTTTTTCATACAACTCTTTCCTCCATTTTTTTCACGATTCCGTCATACATGTTAATAGCTTCCTCTACCGATAATATAGGGCCATGGTTTAAGTGAATGCCCTTTGTGAAAGGCCCTTCATTCCAGCTTTCGTCGTTATGCGTTTCCACTACAGTCCTTTTTTTTAAGTTTCCTGATGTCTCAATCAGGATGATGCGAAAATGCGGATAAGTAGGAGGTGTTGAGCTCTTTTTCTTCGAAATTCCCTTTGATTTACAAAATCTTGAGAATTCATCGCCCTCTTTTTTACTCTCCACCTTAACATTGATATACTGCATCCCCTATATCCTCCTTGTATATTACTTATCATATTATTTTACTATTTTACATTGAATGTTATAATATGTCAAATTTATTTATGAAAATCAATAAGAAAAATCAGCAACAAACAGTGAAAACCGCGATAAATCAAGGGAAAGCTTGCATTCGTGCAGACGACACAAAGTCTTTTTTTATTTATTAACTTGTTTTACTAGATTTTCGTTCTTTTTACTGCTATAATATGGAAAAATATAAAACGATAAAAGGAGGTAATGTAAAAGTGGATATTGTGAATGGCGAAGTATTCGGCAAGCGCCTCAGGGCTCTGCGCGAAGAACAGGACTTAAACCAAGCGCAGCTTGCGAATAAGCTATCTGAAATATGCAAAACCAAGGGAAAGATATCCGTTGCGTCAGTCAGCTGTTGGGAGCGCGGAGTCCGTATACCTCGTGTCAATACTTTAAAGGGTATCGCAGAGTTCTTTGGTGTTTCTTATGAATACCTTACGGGGTATGACCAATTAAGAGGAACTTTCGAAGGGAAAGACCAAAAAAAGAGAGAACCGTTCCGGGTTCCGGTTTCACACCTTCCCTATTATGATGGTAAACCCGTGTACATAACATTTCCAAACACGGCATATCCGCCGGAGTGGGGAATATACGACGCTGGCACGGATATTGTAACATTCCGGGATAAGATTCTTAAGAATACAAGCCAGGTAAACTGTGTTATTTATTCGCAGGAGCCTGGCGCAGAAACTGCTCTTTACCCTGTCCGAGCTAACGACTTCAGGAAGTATTTACACGCATGTACATATGCAAATGTTAAGAATTATGAAAGAGTCTACGTAGAAATAAATGCAAATTCCGATTACCTTAAGGGTGTATATAACGGATGGTTTAAACATAATGAAGATTACACTGCTCTCATCGATGATAAAGGGCATACAGTGGAATACAACTGGATTGGAGATACGTTTACCGTATATTATGAATCTGAATACGAAAACAATTAAAAGCGCTTTAATACGTTGACATGTACGAAAAGCTGCTATATAATTTATTCATAAAATAACTGTAGATAATGTTTGAAATAAGTGATTTATCACATTTCGGCATTTGCACAGTCCCCCAGTTGCATGTATGCTATTTTAATTATGCCCTGATTGTTTACATAGGGGCATAATTGATTTCATTAGAGAGGAATGTCGATGGAAGAAAAAAGTAACGAGAATAAATTAAGCGCAACTCAAAATAAGAAGGACAAACCGGTGAAACAATTTTCAAGAAGGAAAATTGTATTTATCATCATTGCTGTTTTTATAGTGCTATCTATCCTTCCTTCTCTCGTGTTTTTCTTTGCCATGGGAGCTGCCGTTATCTATATTGTAGTTCATTTATTCGGATATGACGGCGAACCATGGGACCATTTCTTCTAATATTCTAAAAACCAAGAGGTGTCTTTGACACCTCTTTTTATTGTATCTTCTCCCCTCTTCCCCTTCAGTCCTTTCTCTTGACATGAAAAAATCTAAATGTATAATATTATTATAATATTTTACATTTATTATCGTTTGAGAGGAGGGGCTGGCTTTTTGCTGGCTACGCAAAAATATGAAACTCAAATGCCCAAAATGTAATAAAACTGTTACTGTCTACGAAGTTCGCGGTGGCTACCATTGTACCCTTTGCGACTCCTTTATCGCGGAAGTCACATCATCTCCCGTCGAAGCTGACATTGCCTCTGAAACAAGTAACGGCCAGACAATAAACGAGATAAATCCTGTCGATCAGGAATTGTACTCAGAGGTCATGGAGGAAACCGCTGGAGCAGAGGAACTTGATGAAGATGAAGAAAAGGACATAAGCGAAAAAACGCCCAGAAACAAAAAGAAAACGAAAGGCACCGGTAAAAAGAAGGAAAAAGAAGTTAAGGTAGAACGCGGACATCAGGCCGCTGGCATCGATTTGAATGAAGACGGCTTTTATAATGATGTACTGCCCGCTGTCCTTTCAGAAATTGACAGGCTTCCGAAAGAGTCAATACTAAAAGCCATTGCTGCTGTTGTTGGTGTTTTTGCCGTAATCGTTTTCCTGATTATGTGGTTTTAAGGGGGTTCTATGAAAGAGTATATTAAAAACATTCGTGGTAACCTTAAATATCAGTACGCCGACTTGCCAGTGGAAATACATGATTTCTTTTTCAAAAATATGTTATTCTCCGCAGCGGGTTTACTTCTCGCCATCGTTTCCATTCCATTTTCAAAAGGCCTCTCATTGGCATTTACGATTATGATTGTAACCGTAGCAATTGCAATATCTACATTGGTTAGGCTTTACCAGTTTTTAAGTGGAAAGGTTCTACTGCTTGAAGTAACCGTCCTTGATAAAAAGAACAGCATCAAGGATATGAAAGAAAAATATATTTACTTTTCTTATGAGGAGCAGACTTACACCATGAAGGTGACAGGTGCCCATTATAAAAAGGCTATCGTAGGTAATCGTATCCGAGTATATTTTATAGACACGCCCGAATCACGGATGAATCTTGAAAATCTTATCATAAAGTACCCGGCATTCCTGTTTCCTGTAAAATCTATTGACAAATAATTCTATTCTTGGATCCTTTTCCTGGTGATGACGAGGAAGTTACCGTATTCGGTGACTTAGACTCGCGCATAACACATTTTAATATAGTAAGAAAGGAAAGTTTGCTCCTCCCACCACCTGAAGGTAGTGGGTTTCCGCCTATGGCAAACGAAAGGATTTAACTTTATGAATCAGATCGGAATGTGGACTGGAGAGAATTCGGTTTCTATATGCTGAACACATCGTTGTATTTGTGTGCGGATAACGCCGAGATACAGGAGTCTCCAGTTACAAAAAATACATATCATCCGGGGAAGCAGGTAAAAAATAAGTTTTCAGAAGTCCGGCAATGGGAATGCGGATATCGCTATGGATCATCAATTCGTGCACAGAAGAAACAGAAGGGCACTCCTTTCAGACGTAATGATCAGATCTCATCACTGACAGTCCGGGTAAAACGTTTGCTACCGGCTCACACAAGAAGGGCTCACTGGCATCACTATTGGGTTGGACCGAAAACAGGTGAAAGAAAACTGATTCTACACTGGATCCCTTCGGTATATGTTTCGGAGACAGACACACAGGTTGCAGTTATTCATAATGTTTTGGTGTGAAAGGAAGGTGTAAATTATCATGGATACCGTATTGAAATTAATTTTGACTAACCTACTAATATTGCATATAGTTATATCGATTATAGGTTTGACACGATCGATATATTTAAAAAAACTTAAGACGACAATTCCTGTAACAGCAAAAATAGTAACCGCATATTCAAAGTACTTATGCTCGCAGAAAAACGTCACTTTGGATCTGAGCAAAGCTCGATACGTAACCGTAGAGGTTAATTCTAAATGCTACACTATACGGATAAGAGAAGAACTTTCAAAAAATCAAAAAGAAATTTTGGTTTATACCGATGGAAATTATGCCATAATGTACTCCGAGAAGAAACGGTTTATAAATCAAGAAGACATAGTTGCATCCTTCACACTTAGTAAATCACAGAAAATATTCGCTTTATTGAGCATAGTACTTATCCTCCTAGTATGTGGTGAGTTATGTTACAACAAGTACAGTAAGGATTTGGAGATTCTACAAAGTGTATACGATCAAAAAGTAGAAACTTACAAGGAAATGGTCATGTCAAATAATTTACCGGACGAGAACACAGTACTTCTTTTAATGTTTCCGGAAATGTTTTCGTTTGACTATAAATCGGTAATCTCTTGTTTGTGGAACATACATAATATGGACGCTTTGCTTGCGAATAATACAGATGCACTTGCAGATAATCGAGTTAAATTATCGCATCCAGTTTGGAATGCTGTGTTAAACAATCACTATTCTCAGCTGGATTCTGGCACGTGGAATAATAGGTCAGCTTGTGAAAAGAATTTCTGGATAGGCATAGGCTATTATTTTTTGCTATTTATTTTAACTATTCTGAGTATTCTGTATCTGATAGCTGTTTGCGTTACGATCATATATCGCAAAATATTAATGAGGAGGATAACACATTCTTTGGAATCAAAACAACGTAGTCGAAATAATCGTTAGTAGAAATTTTGTTCAGAAATGGAGGGCATGTAATGGGAAGACGTCAAATTTTAGATGAAGAGCCTACAAAATTCTCCGTACTTGAAGGCTGTGATTCTAAAAGCAAGGAAAAGAGCACAAATAGAATATGAATCAAAAAGGACCACAAACAGGGGACAGTGCACGTAGGCTGGTATACGTTCTGTCCATGCTTGCAAGTGCCGTATCTATCTGCGCTGTATTATTGCGCAGGAAAAACTCTTAAAATTGCAAGAGGAACCCATCGGGTTCCTCTTTTTTATTCCAAAGACTTGAGTTTTAACTTGTTGGTCACTTTGTTGAGAACTGTAATTTTCTGCCTAAGAACATCCTTCTCCTTGATGTCAAAATCATCTTCCGTTAATTCAAACAAAACATCCAACACGTGGTTAAGTTCTTCATCGATATAGCGCTCTGCTGCATTCTCTTTCAAAATCGAGGTACTGCCGTCAGGAGTCCGCTCTTCCTCTTCATGCGCATTTGCCTTGTTGACTTCCGTGTGTGGATCGGATTCATCCCGGGTTACTTTGAATTCCGGAAATTCATTTTTCTCCTCAAAATTAATTGTGGTCACTTTTGTATCGGTTTTATCTTCTACTACTGCTCCGTTCTCTTGCGCAGGTTCGAAAATTACTGCGTTTTCTTTATCTTTTGTTTCAAAAACAGCTTCTACTTTACCTTCTCCTTCGAGGCGGATGTGGTTCCTGTCTGGTTCTCGCTGTAAAGATTGATATTCTATCTCTGTTTTGCTTTCTCTATCTGAAGAACCAGTTTGTTGGCCTGATGTATCCAGAATGGGGGCGTCTGTACCATCTGCATTATTAGGAACGTTTTCTTTCGGTGCAAAGAACTTCTCTATTTCTTCGTTTCTTCTTTCTTGACGTTCAAACTTTTGTTTTACCCTGTAGATGAACTGTTCCATGCGGGTTTCGCTAATAGTCGATTCGTCATCATTATCTTTCAGGTAATTTGTACACATATCAGCAAGTTCGTGCTGCATCTCGTCCGTAAAATTATGGGCCGTTTTTAAATCAACAAGTTTCTTATAAGGAACAAGCTGCTGATGTATTAAGTCCTGGAGCTCATCGATGAGTTCAATAAGTTTCTCGTATCTGTGAATGGATGGTCCAGAGATACCGAAAATCTCTTGCAATTTCTTTCGCTTATCTTTTCCCCCGTCTTTATCTCTCCATGTGTCTGTAGAATCCAAAACTTTTCTTTTAATATAAGCAATTTCTCGTGCCCGTTCTATAACAGACTTCTCGCGCCCGTTATTGTTACTCTGAACTATAGTTATTGCTTTTGTCGCCTCGTCCGGCATAAGTGATACGATTGCAGGAATCTCTTTCAAACCTGCAAGCTTTGAAGCACGCCATCTTCTTTCACCGTTATATATCTCGTATCTACCATCTTTTTTTGCGTATACTCCAATTGCTTTGCTTTCGATGAACCCCACATCATTAATCCTATCCGCAAGTTCATCAATTTTTTCCATAGAATAAATGGTTTCATTATCCGGATTAGGGTCGATTAAGTCAATCGGAATAAGCCTTTTTCTTCCATCAACAGCAGTTGCCTCGTCTTTTACGATGGCATCACGCATCATTTTGGAAGTACTGCTATTCTCAAATTTTGATTTCCCTTTTGCCAATTTAGTTTTCCTCCAATCGTTCCATTATTTCACAAACCAGTTCCTGGTACTCCTTTGCTGCTGGGCATGCTCGCTTGTAGTAATGCAGTGGCCTGCAGAATTCTCTCGCTTCTTTAATTACTGCAGCTGTATGGATGTGCGTATTGAACATAGTAGAGCTGGCACCTTCGCCGGAGTCCCAAATTTCACTGTAGTACTCATCCAATCCGCTTTGCCTGCCAACATTATTGAGCACAATTCCCAGAATGTATAACCGGTCATTTCTACCGTTTTCACGCAAGCCGTCTACCATATCAGACATCATCTCGTACCCATGAACCGAATCCGGCCCAGGGACGAGCGGAACGATGATACAATCAGCAGCGCACAAGCCGTTTACACTCACACCATTTACGCCAGGCGGGCAGTCCATGATGCAGTAATCATAATCATCTTTAACCTGTTCTAAGAGTTTTTTCAAGCAGTCATCGTCTCTGATGGATATAAAGTCCAATTCCTTAGAGCCAGCTATGAGATAGATGTTGCTGTTAATCAGAATTTTGCGAACCTCACCCAATTCAAACTGAACCTGATTAATAAATTCATTCGTTTTCATTTTTGAAACAGTCTTAGCTGGATGTTTGAAGTAATCGCTCAGTGTGGTTTTCGGAGGGCTAGTCTCGTCCCCCCTCAAGTATGAAGTCGTGTTACACTGCGTATCACAATCGATAACTAATACTTTTTTACCATAAACTCTATCGAGGCAAGCTGCCAAATTAACCGTAATTGTTGTTTTTCCGGTTCCCCCTTTTCGGTTACATATCGCTATAGTCTTCATTTGTATCACCTCCTTGTTCAAAACTATAAATCAAATTTACACGCCCGTCAACAAAAAGTTGTTCACCGTGAACAAAATACTAATAAAGAAATGACAAAAAAAGTGCTTTTAAATCAACAAGCGACGTTTAAAGGCGTTTTATACGTCGCTTGTTGACAAATTTGATAATTCAATATATGATATAACTATATCGTTCCTTTCTACATTAAAATAAGTAGAACAGACACAGAACGGTATACTCACACGCAACAATGCAAAACTATTTTTAGGAGGAACTTATGATTATTGGAATTGACGTCGGCAATTACGACACAAAAAGTGCTATTACCACTATCCCCAGTGGATTCATCAAGCATGGCAAGAAACCTTTCGGTGCAACTGAATGGTTGGAGTACTTTGGAGATTACTACATTCCCTCCACAACAAGGTTCAGCTATAAGCAGGACAAGACAGCAAACGATGACTGCATCATTCTGTCGCTCTTAAGCATTGGGAAAGAAATTATCGAACGTTTTAAAGCAAATGGCGTATGCGGCGACGATGTATTGAGGGAAAAGATTTCAGAGGTACATAATATCACTCTTGGCGTTGGACTCCCACCAGCTCATTACAACAACCTTCGTGACAAGACATTGGAGTACTACAAGCGTCATATGGGGCGTGGCGTCAACTTTAATTACTGTGGCTATGATTTTTCTCTTAAACTGGATGCCATCCATGTTTTCCCGCAGGATTTCGTTGCTGCATTAACGGATAAGAAAAATACAATTTCTCTGAACTACAGAAGTTTTATCGCCGTTGATATCGGTGGGTACACCGTCGATGTGGTTATGTTCAATGACAGGAAGCCTGAAGGCAGATACAAATCACTCCCTCTCGGAGTACTTCGGTTTTATACGGAAGTGATTGACGTTGTAATGAACGAAACTGGAATTACACTTACGCAACAGCTTATCGAGTCTGTGCTGAACAACGAACGAAATGCGTTGAGTGACGAGTGTGTCCGCATTATCCACGAGCAGGCAGACCAGTGGTTCAAAAACATCATTGACTCCCTTACGCAGGCTGGCTACGACCTCCGTGTTACTCCTTGTCTTTTCTTAGGTGGCGGTTCACTCCTCTTCCAGAGACAGATTAAAGAAAATCCTTTGGTTGCATGTTTTGATACAATTGAAAACACTCATGCCAACGCAATCGGATATGAAAAATATATTACAGCATTAATGCAAACAAAGAATAAGAGGTGATGATACATGAAGGCATCCGAAAACCTGCGAATTAACCTATATTTTCTTCCTGATGATCCAGAGCAAGTAGCGGCATACGAGTTTATCAAAAATATTCCCCGCAACAGCAAGGGCAGGTTCATATCGACGCTTGTCTCTAAGTTTGCAAAAGAATATCTGCCTATGGAGCTTTCAGAAATGACAAAAGAACAGGTTTTGGGTGCTGTCCTGCTTTATGCATCGTCTACTACTAAAACTTCTGTCGAAGTTGTTCACAGTGAACAATCGAACAAGGTACCTGTTTCAGCAAAAAGAGTTAAAAACAGTACCACGAGCAACTCTGAAACTGACGTTGTCAAATCAAAACGGCAAGTAGGGAAAGCTACATCTGCAGTGAATGTTCCTGTATATGAGGAAGATGGGCTGAATGATGAAACTGCGTTTAACGAGGAAACTGAAAACTCCATGTCTGATGAGGAAATGTTTGAACTTTTAGATGGACTCTCTGCGTTTTAACGCTTGACATTCTGCTTTCATAAATGTAGAATCTAAATGTAAATTAAATTCATTTTAAATTTACATAGGATATGAAGAAAGGAGATGTTGAAGATGCAGAACGCTAATGTTTTAGTTCCCGAAGAAAAACTGTCATTCACGCAGAAGGCAAAATATTACGGTGCAATGTTTATGTGTGGCATGTGCGGCGTAGGGCCTATGTACGCTGCCACCACCAACCAGTTGTTTGATAAGCTCGGTAGTTTCTCAGAAGAACTGGTAAAAAACTTAGATGACTTGTACTGCAACAAGCTTTTCCCGTTACTTTTCATTGTCGCATGTATTTGCTGGGCGTTCACCAAGGATGAACGTAAAAAATCTATCGAGTGGAATTTCGGCAAAGGTATTGTTATCGCGTTTGTTGTAATCAGGCTCGTAGCAATCATTCAGGCAAGTCTTGTTGACTTGACATCTATTTAATGAATAATGAACCTGAATGCGTAAGAGGAGGGCGGAAACGTCCTCCTCTTACTATTTTTAACTCAGAAAGGAGAAATTATGCTTGACAATATAGGCAGTAAGATTGTCGAACCCATACTTGACGGTTTATTCGGTTATTTCAATAACTGGGTTCTTTCAATCGTTTCTGGTATTTTGAACTTTTTCGCTGATGACTTTGGTCCGTCAATGAGCGCATGGAGGTTGTATATTGGTTCTTCAAACATGGAGTCGATTCAGGCCACATTAACTTTTGCAGGTATCGGGATTGCTACGTCAATATTCATATTTCACATTTTCATGAACCCGATGCAACGGCTTACGGGAAACAAAGAAGAGCTTTTATCACTCTTCTACCATTACGCGGTTGCGCTAATTCTGGTATCTTCTGCAGCGGCATTTTTCGAAGAAAGTATCTTGAGTACGGCAGAGATGATATATGAGTCCATTATGTCGATAAAGGTAGAACACAATTTCTACGACCAGCTTGTAGAAATGCTGAATCGTTCTGCACAGGACATAATTCAAGATGAAGGCAATACCATACTTACCGCGCTCATAGGGGTAATATTCGGAATAACAATAATTATTAACTTTTTCAAATTTGCTTTAGGTATTATCGAAAAATATGTGACGATGTGCGTTATGGTCATCTTCTTTCCGGTAGCAGCATCTACCTATGCTTCAAAATCAACATCTTCCATATTTTCATCTTACATCAAGATGCTGTTAGGACAACTTGCACTGCTTATCATGAACGCTGTATTTACGGTAGGTCTTTATGGCATGATTGCATCAGGATATGCATTTACGCAGGGGATTATAGGCATGTCTTTCGTAATTGGTTATTTAAGAATAGCGCAACGTGCCGATGTGCTGCTTCGCTCCTCTGGAATGCTCAACACTGCGCAGCAGTTTGGTTCCATCATGGATTCCTGTACTGCATCAGTAATGCAGATGTCCATGCTGGCAAGAACAGGCCGTGGTGCAGTCGGTATGGCTGGTAATGCAATGCAGGCTGTCGGAATAAAGAGTGGAAGCTATAGTAAGTTCATGGCCGGCCAGAATTTAAAGAATGTATCTCAGGGACGCCCCTCTACGGATTCCCAGAATATTAATCAATACATGGAGCGTGGTGGGAAAATGAGTGCTAAGGACCCGTCAGCTATGGAAGCGGCTTCGCGTTCCGCCATGACCTCCGGATATCGAGACTTGGCGAATATGCCGCAGGATGTCCAGCAGGGCGTTGTTGAGAAAAACCTGGGCGCAAGTACGGCTGCAGCTGCTGGTAACGCTGGTTATGATAATGCAAGTCTCAAGGATGTTTCTGTCGGAGCAAATGGGGACATTTTTGCTAATATGGCATATGGCGACGGGCGCGAAATGGCTGTTAAAATGACAAAAACTCCCCCCAGTGACCCGACAAGCGCCATCGGTAAGGTACAGGATATGGCCGGTAATGAAATGTATCTCTCTAAGGCCATGGGTGCAAATGAGACAATGGCAAAGGCACGTCACGACAGAAATCTGAATGCATCTAATCCTGATGTAATGGATGCTGCAAGAAGCATGATGGCACATAACGGTGCCGGCTCCCTCAAGAACATGCCTCATGATGTACAAGAGGGTGCATTTAAAGAGGCACACGCTGCTGGATTTAATGGGATGGCAACTGCTTCCGGACTTGGTGTTAGTGCCAACGACATAAAAGGAGTTTCCATTGATGGTTCTGGCAACATCCGTGGAACAACAAATGTTGCGGGTAGGGAAATGGATATATCTATCTCTCCCACTCCTCCTAAGGACAACTCGACTTTAATCGGTTCCTACACAGACGCAAATGGTAAAGAGCAATATGTTTCAGCAACGCCACATGATAACCTGCCTGTCGGCTCTGATATTGAGTACAGCGGAAGCAGTCAGTTTATGGGCGGAGACTCCTCTCCTACTGAACCTGCCGATACTGATACAGCTGCCGTTGGAGACGCAACGAGCGTCGTTGGCATGGATGGCGGCACTCCTGCGCCCTCTTCTTTCGAATCAGATGCTACAGCTTCACCAGACGGTGGCTCCGCTCCTTCCGGTGTCGGGTATTCTGGCGCTGGTGTAAGTGCCAACATGGATGACATTGCACCTATTGAAAGCTCGCTGCCTGGAGAAACTGGCAAGCCGGCTGTCGGTGAAGGTTCTGATATCGTGATCGGTACAACAGGAGCATCTCCTGCAAGCACGCAGTCAGGCACTGGAGCTATTGGATACGATGCCACGACCGGCGCGGCACACAGCATAGAAGATAATGCATCGGCAGCGCAGGAAGTCAACGGAGTCACTGCTGGAACAGAGGGGCAAGCAGCTCCGGTTCTCAACTCCGATGCACATAATCCGTCAATGAGCAATGATACGGAAGGCAGAACGCAGCCGAGTGCCGTAGCCATTGGATTCGATCCTTCCGGTAGCGAAAAAGTTGCAGCAAGCGATGATACTGGTGCTGTCCGTTCAAATGACGGCTTCACCCCTAGAGGTGAAGCAAAAGCAGCAACCCCGTCCGTGGCTGATTTGCGTGGAGCAAAAACAGGCGAAGCACGCGGGAGTGCAAACGTTGGTGCCGTCGGTGCAGCACCTTCTACGAATGCAGGGCGTAGCATGGAGGCAGTTCAGAGTAATGACTCAAAACCTGTGAAAGACTTGAATGCCAAGGCAGCAAGTGTGGACATCTCGCAGGCTTCTCCAGAAGCAGTTTCCGTGGGAGGTTCATCCGGAAATACAAGAGTTGCTGAGGGCGCTGTAGGAGCCAGTGCAAGACATGTTGTAGAGCAAGGCAGTACTCCAGAGTCATCTGCGAAGGATAACGGCGTTGTCGGTAAAGAAGCCGCTAGTGGACCGTCATTGAGTGCTGGAGCTCATGGTGTGGAAGCAAGCATATCGGCGAACAATGTTGGTTCTGTTGCTAAGTCTGGTGCGTCTCAAGAACCGTCCGTATCAGCTTCTCCTAATAAAAAGGATCCTGCAGGTACGGTGGAAGACTCACGTTCGCCTATCGGTAATGTAACCGATGCTCAATCATCTGGTGCTGTTGGTGGAGTTGATGGTAAAGTTACACCGGTTCAAGGAGCAAAGGACGCACACTCTCCCACTTTATCGAATAGCGGAATGCAGTTGAACGGTGCATCAAACGCTGGCATCGGCGAAACTAATGAAAATGCAGGTATCGCAGATGGAAATAAGTCTGGGTCTAACGTTGAGACTGCATCTGGCATAGGCGCAGAAAATGTTCACGGTGAACATGCTGCAGGTACTGCTATCGGCAGCGCTCAAGCATTTGAATCTGCTTCAACTGGTATTGCGGACGAGTCGGCAGTGGCGAAGGAAGGTGTTCACAGTGAACAACAACCTATACTCGACTCTGCTCTTCCGATAACGAATGAAAGCGATATAGAAGCTACCCCTGTAGGAGGATATGATGAGGTTCCGAACAGTAATCATTACGAAGTAGGCGGCGATGAAAGTTATGCAAGCAACGCATCAGCTGTGCCTGAGCAACATGCATCCAGCCCCATGGCAGGTGGAGATTATGTTCACGGTGAACAAGACACTGGTGCTTCAGAAGTTACGAGTACGCCGACTGATACGGATAATGGCATTGCCTTGAATGGAAGTAATGCTTCCTCCCTGGTTGATGGCTATGAATCCTCAACCGAGCCGGGCGGGTACTCTCCTTCCGGCGGTGAGGCTATTTCAGGAGAGAATACAGAAGAAGAAAGCGCACCTACGCAAAATGATTCCTCCGTCGATGAAGGAATTGACGCTGGCGTTGGAGAAGGTCGATCCGCTTCCAGTAACTACAACATTCCAGCAGTACAAGGCTATGATGAGAATGAAGTGCTGATAGGCAACGAAGCCGCACCTAACGATAGCATAGATTCCAGTCACGGCGGCTATGATGATGAAATACTTATTGGCGCAGATATGGATGGATTTGAAGGCGTGCAGACCAGCGCAGGTGACGGAGATAATAGCTATAGCGATTTGCCCCACAACAATGTGCCCCTAGAACCCGAACACCAGGAGCATGGAGGGACGCCGAGCGGAGTTTCTGGCGCAACGGATTACTCTTCTACCTCTGAAACAACTAAAGTCACCGATGCAAGCGTAAACCAGCCTGTAAATAACGCATTACAAGGCACAGCGTCTTCTCAGCCGACTGCAGCCGCCGGTGCTGCAAATACAAGGGGGAATGCACCACAAGGTACTCCCGGTATTGCACCTGGCGTTCAAAGCGCAAATGCACAGCCGGTTACCAGTGCAGGCGGTATGCAAAAGCAGCGGGAAGAAAAGGCTGTAAATTCCGAGAAGGCATCAACGCAAAAGACAAGGAACACCGCCACAGGTACCTCGACACCGGTTTCGTCCAACAACGCTTACACACGAGCAGGACAAAGAAATGCATCTGAAATCGCATCCGGAGTAACTCTTGACCCTCGCTGGAAAGCAGCTAACGCAAGGAGTTTGGAAGGCTCAAGATTCACCCCCTCGTCTACAGGCGGAATGGAATTACGAAGTTACCAGAACGAAGTCATGATGTACCAGGATGTCAAAGGAACACAGCATTATTCAACCGGTACAAAAACAGTAAATGAGGCAGATTTCTCAGCGAATGGAACATATGAAACTGCGGGATACCGAAATGTCAAGATTCTCGGAAGAAACCCTGACGGAAGTTTTACCATGGAGGCAGACGGTTTTGATAAGAGTGGAAATCCTGGTAGGAAAAAGTATCTCTGCCGTGATTACGCAAAAAACCACGATGAAAAAGGTCGGGTAGTCAAAGGAAATCGTACTCATAAATCTCTGCTGATTTCCGAGGTAAGTGACCGCAAGAAAGACGTTAGAGGTGGGAAGGCAGGTATCTAATGAGTGAAAACACCCCAAAACAGCAAACCCAAATGAATAACGGAACTCCCGCGGCTGCTAAAGAGGCAACCGCGGGAAAAGCTCTTGCGAATGCTTCAAAAGAAGGTGCTGAGAAGGCAGGTGCAGAGGCAGCCAAAATGGCAGCCTCTGCCGGGTCTGCAGCGTCAACGGGCGGTCTTTCAAAAGCTGCAGAAGCTGGTGTAGAGGCCGGCAAGACAATTGGAAAGCTGGGCGACACAGAAGACGATTCCGGTAATCTTAATAACAGCAACCTTGCCATTATTTTAATCGCCGCTGCTTTTGTATTCATCATCGCCTTTACCCTTATCGCCGGAAGCGTTCACTACTATATGCCGTCGCCTGTTGAATCTTACATCGAGAACCAATACCTCGAAGTTGAAACAGACAATGGTCCGGACACCAGCGTGGTTGGGTGGCTCGAAATGCTTTTTAGGAGAGTTGCGGAATTTTTCGGTTACGAATATAAAACTCCAAGTCGGTATGAGGTCGTTTACGAAGATTCACTTAAGACTGATGTTGACATCATCAAGAAGGGGCTCACGAAGGCATTTGAAAAAGTAGCTCCGCGTGAAGTCAAATCTGTAATTCGTGAAAAAAAATATGATTATGACCTGACATGGGATTCATGGACGAAGAACGAAAATCCATACCTGACCGATGGAGAATGGAACGTAAACTTCGCAGAATTTATGGTTATCCTTAATGAAGCCGAAAGTCTTGCCATTAATGATTTCGAGCCAGCGGCATATCAAGAGTTTATGGAAGAACCCGAAAACCTCAAATACCTCTATTACCTTGAATTCGCAGAGAAATGGAGATACATCGAGACATATGAGGAAATGGTAGAAAAGCAGGCTACGGAATACGGCGAACCAGTATTTGATGAGAATGGCGAACCGGTAATGGAATCTGTTCCGGGAGAACGGACAGCCACGTGGGATGTACCGGCCGGGCAGACAACTCTCACCACGCCGAGGGGTTCTTACAGCTTAAACGAAAACAACACAACCTTATGGGCCGAGGTTACATTGTACAAATACGACTTGCTGGATTTATGTGATATGGTCGCAGTTGACCTCTATGGAACCAATCAGTATGGATATCGTTCTACGAATATGGAGATGTATCTCCCAGTTGAGGAATCTTACTCGCAATATCTCATGTACGAAGATAATATGTCGTATCCGGAGTTCATGCTTCGAAGCTACGCAAAGGATATTGACCTTGGACCGACAGAAAAAACACCGATAGCACGTCACCATCATAATGGGTTGGACGATGAAGAGTACGGTCCCGGAGAAGACGGTCAGGTACCTGAGTTCAACCCAGGGGATGATGCATCTGTATCTGATGCCATTAAATACCTCATAGAATGGATGCATTCCAAAGTCGGGAACCCGTATTCTCAGGCGGACCGTAACGACGGATACCACTTCGATTGTTCCTCACTCGTATATTATGCATACAAGCAGATAGGAATCGACGTAGGCCATGGATATGCACCAACAGCTGCAGAAATGGCAAGGATAATGGACAACGCAAGGAAATCCGTCTCCGCATCAAACCTCCAGCCAGGAGATATCGTTTTCTATTCGCACAAATATAACGGGCGTTACAAGAACATCACCCATGTAGGAATCTACATTGGAAACGGGATGATGATAGATGCGAGGGGTAAAAAGTATGGTGTTGTTCTGCGACAAATGCCGACAAAGAATATTGTAGATGTTGCACGGCCAACATTGTAGGAGGTGATTTTGTGAAAAACGATAAAAAGAAAATGGTCTTACTGTTGGTTGTTACGCTCGTCATCTGCATAACCGCGTGCGTATTTGTACTGATTTCATTTTCAAGAAGAGAACCTTACGACCCAAGCGCAACAAAATATGGAGAATTGACTGATGTGGCAGATGAGACCGTTCTTTCAGAAAAAGAGTTGTATGACGCGACAGAACACGATGACAGCGACCTATGGAAGGATGAGTACGAGGATGAGTTTGTGCCTGATGATGGAATTGATTGCTATTATAAGAACATGGAGATAGTGTTCAATTACATCCCCGTCGGTGTTGTTAAAACCTTGAGGTTGGAGACTTCCGAGTATTTGTCACTAAATGGTTATTCAAAAGCCACGGAATTAGAAATATTGGCGGATACAATAATCGGGGACAGAAGTGATGTGACATTCAGCTGTACAATGCTCGAATATCCGGATAAAACATTGGTTGTGAATTATAATACAACTAGAAAAACGGTAGAATTTGACGTGAAGTAGAATCCAGATTGTAAGTTGAAATATATCAATAATCAACTGTAATACAAGAAAAGCGCCTTCTCAAAAAGGTGCTTTTTTATTGCTTTATTTTACATCAAGATGTATATTTATTGTAAAATACAAGAAAGGAGCGTGTTGGATATGGATGATTCCAACTTGGATGTATATATCATCCCGGAGAACGTACTGCGGTCACGAAACTTGTTTGGCTTCCCGAAGAGAAACTGGTTGGAAGGAACCGTTGAGGCATTGGCTGTTGCTGCCTTGGTTAATACAATCAACTTTGTTCCCAAGGTAAAGATAATAACAATGATAGTCTTATGTGGAACAGTCCTTGTCGGCAATCTTATCGGCATCCAGAATCGAAGTGTCATACAGATAATAACTGCGTACATCTCCTTCAAACGCACAAAAAAAACATACCATTTAGGGAGCGTGGCTAATTATGAAAGACGAAAACAGCTACAAAATAGTACCTCTGAAGGCGAATCCCCAGCAGAGAAAGCCTACTATTTTGCAAAGCGAAAATTCAAAGAGTACATCGGGGAAGAAAGTTCCGAAGACCAGCCCGAAGATAACGGTGCCGAAGATACCTGATTCTGCGTCTGTTTCAAAAAACATCGACAGTGTTGGAAGTGTAGTCAAAAAGCAATATGAAACTTTACAAGCTATCAGCAAGCCGGCTGATGGTTCCACCCCAATGCAGAAAGTACTACGGGCGTGGGTAAAGAAATACCGCGCCTCAAGAGCAAAAAAAATTGCAGAGCAGAAACCTGTCAAAGTGACAGAAGGCAAGACCGATTTTTCACAGAACTATATACCCATCAAGGAAGTAAAGTACGGTGTGATTCATTTATCGGACGACCGCTGGGTAAGGATTTCAGAGATTGAGCCTATCAATTTTTATGAAAAGAACAACAGCACTAAGAATTACATCATCGATAACTTCACGAAGATATTTGCGATATATCCAGGTGTACTACAGATTAAGAGCATGGCGGACCGTGCAAATCCGATTGAGCTGATAGAAAACGTCCAGAAAAACGCTTCTAAAGATGACCCTCCGGGATTGATACGGCAGCGGCAAGACTATGTTGATAAAATAAAAAGAATCAGTAATACCGCCTCTGTGTCGAAACGATTTTTCATCATCTATCAATATCTCGGGAAAAGCCGTGTAGCGGAAGAAATTGCGGAATCAATGAACGAAATGGAACAGGCCATTGACAGCATACTGTCTCAGTATGGCAATACGATTATCCATCGTACAAATGACCAGACCTATAATACCATGTGCATTCTCTATAGTTTCTTCAACAGGAAATCGTATCACTTTGAGACATATGATTATCGGTACCAGAGAATGATTGCAGATGCTGCAAGGTACAACCGGGCAACAGGGGAACAGAAGACGGTGACAGATTTGGACTTGATTTCCCCTCGCGGAATAAATACATCGTATCGAAACTGTGTCTTGATGGACGGGCAATTTTATACATGGCTGATGCTTAAAGAATCCGGACATCCGTTCAAAGTATACGCCGGCTGGGTTGATAACTTTTCATTCGGGGAAGATACGGATGTGGATATCCACATCAAGAGACTGCCTTACGAAAGGACCCTTGGCGTTGCAGACCAGTACACATCCGCAAAGAAATTCAGCGCAAGAAGAAAGGTCGGCAATCAGGCGAAGTACGAAGAGATGATGGGCGATGTAAATAACAACCTCTATGTAACCCGAAAGATGCGCAACGAGAAGGAGAACCTATACGACGTAAGCATCATCATGACGATTCGTGCGGACAGCAGGAAGGGGCTGATACGGCGCAGGAACCAGATTGTAAAGGATTTGAAAGCAAGTCGTTTCGATGTAGAGGAAGCGTTCCTGAACACAGAGGCATACTTCAAGATGACCATGCCTCTTTTGTTTACAGACCGGATGTTGATGGGCAGGAACAAGCGGAATTACCTTACTTCAAGCTTGGCGAGCCTTTACAATTTTACCTCGCCGGAGATTTACGACCCGACAGGAGCCATGATGGGAATTAATGCAAAGACATCCACGATTGTTGCTGTCAACTTCTTCAATACCCATCGGTACAGTAACGCTAACATGTCTATCTTCGGAACTTCCGGTTCCGGCAAAACATTCACGGAGCAGGTGCTTGGTTATGGAATGCTTATGGCTGGTATACGTGTCATTTACATTCTTCCGGTAAAGGGACATGAGTATCTGGAAGGCTGCAGGAACGTAAATGGTTCGTATATCTCACTGGCACCCGGTTCAAAGCCGCGTATCAATATCATGGCTATACGCCCAGAAACACAGATTGATACAAGAACGCTGGGAGATGATGCTGTTGTTGTACAAGCCTCACTTCTCGCAAAGAAAATCACCGCCATCACCACGGCAATACAGCTGCTTATGCAGCGGGAACGGATGACGATGATGGAGGAAAGCCTGCTTAATACAACGCTGGTGAACCTTTACAGGGACTTTGGCATTACCGATGATAACGGCTCCATATTCGATAGGAACGGTGATGTTAAGGAGATGCCGGTTGCCGGAGACCTTTATGATGTTCTCGTAAAGACGGAAGGTCTGGAGCGCATCACTAGCGCATGGAGAATTCTTGTTGACGGTATCTGCAGCAACATGAACGGCCAGACGAACGTTGACCTGAATAACAACTACATCGTCTTTAACATCGACGAAGAAGTAATCGGTGAGACGCTGCTTCCGTTCTTTATGTTCGTTGTATTCGACTGTGTTTACGATATGGCTAAGTCTTCACGAACTCATTTCGATATGATTTTTCTTGATGAGATATGGAAAATGCTCGTCAATGAATATGCTGCGAAACAGATCATGCAGATTGTAAAACTTATCCGAGGTTATGCCGGAGGGCTTGTGATTGCAACACAGGATATTTCGGACCTCGTTGATAACACTTATGGTTCAAAGATAGTCAGTAACTCAGATTTGAAGCTGTTCCTCAAATTAAAGGAAAATGAGTGTGGAAAGGTATCAGAACTTTTCAACCTTGGGCTGGAGGACCAGAAGACAATCCTCGGATTCCAGAGAGGGGAAGGGATGCTTTATGCAAGTAATGATAAGGCTGTTCTCAGAATCATCCCCTCCGAGAAAGAAATCATGACGTTCACAACAGACCCGAATATCTTACGGGAAAAGCTGGAATCTCAAGATACGTGATGAAAATCACATGAGCGACGTATATAAGGCTTATATGTGCCGCAGATGCCTTATATAGCACATAAGAGGCTTCTATAGCACATAAGACAATAAAATGCCTTACAAAAGCGTTGTGCGACGTATAAATGGAATAAACAGCATGAAAAATACAATTTGCGACGTATAAAAGCATGAAACCACGAAAATGTGGGGAAAGGACACATATGGCACTGACAAAAGACCCGAACATTATTAACAATATCGTACAGGCAACCGGTTGTATCACGGTATCGCAGGTATCCAGAATCTTTCCTGCAAAGAATGATAAAGCGATACACGCACTCCTTGGTCAGCTGTACAACCAGAAGTACATCTCCTTTATTGAGAACGATTATATTGTCCCCTACAGAAAAGGCGAGTCATCCAGAGAATCTATCCTTTGTACATGGGTGATGCTGGACCAGAACGAGGAGGCGAACGTTGGTATCAATATAAGCACGGAGCTCAACATGATTCACCAGAGTGAGTTTCCCGCCCAGTTCATCTATGTACATGATAATAAGCTCTGTGAAATCTGTTACATCTACGAAGGTAACACAGCAAACCTGCAGTTCCTTCAAAGAACGGTGCAGCAGCGTATAACGGAAGAGGGGATGGAAGACTATCAGTGTATCATCGTAGTGGAAGATACAAGCGTAATAGAGAAAATCGAGGCAATCAACTTCGCCATCCCTATTATCATAGCCCACGTCAAAGTCAATGGTGAATTATTCCGGGAACCGGACATTGAATATTATAAATAATGCACCGTTTTGAACGAACAAATATGTGTTTCAAAACAGTGCAAAAATAACAAAATAAAACAATTTAGAAATACACTGTTTTGAAGCAGCAGAAACCGCATACATATAGGCTTCATACCCGGTGCGCAGAACCGGGTATGAAGCGATAGAAAATATGAAGCCTGATGAGCGCCCCAAATATGAAGCAAGCCCGGAACCACGACCATCCGACACACTGGGCTGCTGAAATTGGTGTAGATGAGGGCGGAAAGGCAGTGAAAAGTGAGTGAATGAATAACAAAAAGAACTACAGGAAGGGTGCAAGGCGAGAAATCATCCGATTACTATTCCTCAATGGGGTTTTAACATATAAATCCATGCAGGTCATGCAGGATACACGACAGATGACAGGCAGGGCAGTGAAAAAACTGGAGTCCGAGGGAGTGATTGAGATATCAAAAGGACCGTTGAGGGTCACGCTCCGGGACCATGCGCTTACAGCTCTTCGGAAGAACGAGATAGCAGAGAAGCATTCCAGAGATGAGGCTGGTGGACTTACAGCAAGAGATGATGGTATCCAGTCGGGAGAGGGAACACCGGTTGTGAATCTGGAATATCAGAACTTTAGAGAAAACATTGAAACGTATCCAGAAGAAGTCGGGTATCTGGACGCAGTGAGTGAGGGACAGGTTGCTTACTATAGACAGAACATAGCGTATTCGGTCAAGAACGTCAAAGGAACATCTAAGAATTATTATCAAAAGTTCATTCGAATGATTCGCAACTCAGAGGTGAATACACTTGTCTACTCCACCGGAGCAAAGATAATGACAGATGAGAAGCCAGATATAATCGGATTGAAAGACCGTGTTTATTATTCCTCGGTTGAGGTTAAGCGTGGGAGAGAAGACAGGGATGATGGAAAAGTAATCTCCAATGAGAGGTCTCATGGTGTACTGATCTCTCCAGGTGGACTGTATATGATTTATCACACCGGGAACACGATGATTAAGTGGAATTCCTTTTCAGAGATTGGTGGATGCATCCGGACCATGCGGTTCTTGAAAGAACGGGCAGATGAGGAATGGTGTATGAGGAACGAGCAGATTGAGACTGCTGTGGTGATTGCGGATAATCCGACAGTATTTTCGAAGATGGTCACATTCGATGGGAAGGTCAAGTCCAGTAATGGGATGAAGAATATGCTTCTGGCGATAGAACCAGCATATAAGACCCTGTATGGAATCACAAATGATTTGAATGGGAGAAAGATGCTCGGGAATATGCAGGATGCTGGATGGCGTACACGGATGAAGCAACTGTTTCTGACGCACGAAGAGATAGAGGAGAGTGAATTCTGCTCCATAGCATGTGACGGGTACGACAAAGAGAATTCTTTGTATACGCTGTTGTTTTGCATACCGGACTTAATCAAACTCCGCAATTTCTGTATGAGGGCAGAGTTAGACCAGCAACCGGATAGATACCGAATCATCTGCTTTACGCATCAGTTACCTACTATAGCGAACATAATCAGCAATAACGACTGTAAGGTATACAGCGTTCCATTCGAAAGATATGAACAGCTTACATATCAGCAGCAGGGAAGGGAGGTTGAAAATTGAAGTTAATTGAGAAACTGTATAAAATCAGTCAGGACAAATACGGGGATACGGCTTTTGGGGAAACCACATATGACTTAAAGACGGATTTGGATGTAATGAAGGGAAAATGGAAATACCAGATACCGTGTGTTGCGCTCGTATCCGTCTTGATAAGCGGAAGTGCAGTGCAGTCCCTGAAAACTGCATTTGGGACGCAGGAAGCCATAATCCTCTCAAAAGTATTCACGATAGCATTCGGGACAGGGCTGCCGTTTACAATTATCCTGTTCCTTGCAGGCATGTATCTGTGCTATGCGTTCCGCAGGTCTGTCAGTAAGGATTATACCCATGTAGCAGATGGGAACTTTGAAATAAGCAGCAAAGGTACATACGGAACGGCGCGGGAAATGACCGATGAGGAACGCAAGGCTGTATTTTACAAAGGTCCAATTGAGGATAATATCTGGCCCATCCTCGGAGCGGATAGATTGGATAACAGGCAGTTGTATACATTCAAGGACCTGCACGATGCCGCAATAGGTGCGAAAACATACGCAGCACTGAACCACCACATAGCAGTCGTAGGCTCTTCGCAATCAGGTAAAACATTCTCTGTCATCATCCCGTCCATTATGCAGGCTATCCGAAGAGGGGAAAGTATCATCACCACTTCTCCTAAAGGGGAGTTATACGAAAAGACAGCCGCTATAGCAAGGGCGAACGGGTATAAGGTAAAGGTCATCAACTTGAACCCGGACCAGGTGGAAAATTCAGACAGCATCCATTTTTTGAAATATGCAATCAGTAACCCGTCCGATACGGATGAGGTTGTAAAAGATGTATTAAGCTTCTGCCAGACAATCATAACGAACACCCGTTCAGAGGGTGAGAAGGTTGAGAAGTTCTTTGAGGACTGTGCATTATCCCTCCTGCAGGCGATCATCCTGTATCTGGTATTGAGTCCGGATGTACCAGAGAAAGATAAGACGCTCGGAAATGTGTACTTAAAGCTGACAGAGTGGGGTGTGAGCGGATTGCTCGCCAACATCGGGCACCTGCCTATCCAGCACCCGGCAAAGAGAGCATTCCGGACGTTCATGGATTCTTCAGATACCGTCAGACAGTCCAGCGTATCGGGTCTGGGGCTTAAGCTGCAGATACTGGCATCCAATAAGGTCAGGAATATCACGGATAAGGACACTGTGTCCCTGACAGCACCAGGAGAAGAGAAGTGCATCTATTACATCGGTATGAGCGTAGATGAGAAGGAGACGTTGAAGTTCCTCGTATCCTTATACTTCTCTATCCAGTTCCAAGCACTTATTAAACTGGCGAAATCCAAATATGCAAGGCAGGGAGAACGGCTTCCGGTAAAAGTAAACTTCATTCTTGATGAATTTGCAAACTGCGGTACCATCCCAGCCATGAATGATAAGCTGAGCGTTGTCCGCTCCTACGGGATAGACATCATGATTGCGTTGCAGGATATCAACCAGTTAAAGAACATGTATCCGCAGAACGATATGTGGCAGACGATCCTATCACAGTGTATGACGCAGATACTGCTGAAAGCCAACGATCCGGTCACAGAGGAATTCTTTTCTGTCAAGTCCGGTGTCTCTACAGTGGTAGCAAAGAGTGACCGGTATCAAGAGGGCAGGGCAGATTTATGGAAGGCACACCCGAACACTTATAAGACGGAAGCCATCAACAAGCGCTATGCCCTTACCCCGGACGAAATCCGGAGGCTTGCCGCCAACGAACTGCTGGTATTCGTATCCGGCTACAATTATGTGAAGCTAAACAAGTTCGGTATGGACAAGCATCCGATGTATGATGAGATAGTTGAGGAATACATCATCGACTACCATCCGGATGAAGGACCGGACGGCTCACCGCCGAAGGGAGGAAAGAGGGTAGAGGCCGACAACCTTCCTGTCTCCGGGCAGGATGCAGGGAGAGCCATAGATGAGATGCGGGCAGGAAAAGCCCGGAAACAGACAGCGGGTACAGGAACAAGTAAGACAGTTAATGGGCAGGAAGCTGCACCGGCAGCAGATCCATCCGGGAAAAGTATAGGTCAGAGTCCGCAGGGACGTAAGAAGTTCACGAAGCTGTCGCCCTCATCTAAGGAGAGCGATGGCAGCAGGAATAAGGTGAATAACTCAGATGAGGATTTGAAGGATAGCAATGCAAATCCTACACAGGCAGAAGCAGGGCAGGAGACAACGCACGAGAAGAATACATCCTCCACGCAGAAAAAAAATTCACTCCCGGCCGATTCCTATGGCAGGGGCGTGCCGGACAATGAGCCGGTACCTGCTGACAAGGACTCCATAAAAAACCCGCAGCATGCAGAGAATGAACGACCACAACATCCGGAAACCCATCAAATAAATACAGTCGAGGATACCCATACACCGGGAACTACAGTTGAGGAAAGGACGGACGGGCGACATTCAGCAGTGAATGCATCAAAAGATAGTGAGCCGGTCGCTGACGATAGTAGTGTGGTTGAGAAACCGGCAGCAATGCATACCCGCAAAGGTTCCTCCAGTCTGATGGCATTCACGGGTACCGGCGGTGGCCGAAGAGGGCGTCATAATATGAGTCCTGTACCAGAGGAAACAATGAATGGGACGTTGGCGAATGTCAATCCGGGCTGCCACAGTGCTTTGGGTGAGGACAAGGGAGTAGCCTGCGAGGATAAAGATGTATCAGACGGGAGGATTGAAACAGAAAGCACAAATGAGGAGCAATCAGAAGCAGTTGTGCATGAAGCAAGTAAGGCATCGGGCTATGGTGGGTCAGCAGCAGATACAACAGGCACTTCTGATGGAAACAGCAAAAAGGCGGCTGCAGACGATGTAGTTCCGGGTAAGCCGGCAACGGGCATCCAAATAACAGCAGGAAGTACAACGACCGTCAAAAGCGATGATGCAGGTTTACCGGATAAAGCATCCGGCATGGGAGTGAGCAAGTCTGTCCCCGCCGGAGAATCATGTACAGATGAGAAAACATCCGCTCCAGTTTGTAATGCAAAGAAAGACAGTAGGGCAGTTTCGGAAGATGCGAAGACTGTCCCCCAGAGCACCGGACGAGATGCAGCTCCTACCGGCACTCAAAAACAGGCTTCCACCAAAAGCAGGCAAACGAAGACAACTGAAAAAGATGTTCACAGTGAACAACTTCCCGGAACATCACCGCAAGAGAAAAAGAAGGTAACAGTAACAAAGACACCAACAGGTACGGTCATCACAGAACGAGCGAAGAGCAACGGGAAAAAGCGACAGGCGGTTTTACCGAAACTGGATTCACCGCCTGCTTCCCTGATTGGGGAACTGATGGAGGCAGATTTGAATGCTTCTCGGAAAATAAAAAAGGAGATGCGAGATGAAGCTGGCAAAAAGGCTCTTGATAATGCTACTTACCATTAATACCGCGCTTCAGCCGATGCAGGCACACGCAAAGGGAATCGATGTGGGTTACGGTTTGTCAGTAGATGACTACTTCAAAAAGCAGGAACAGGTATTGTCCATTGTTGGACAGATACGAGATGTTCACGGTGAACAACTTTCCGTCCTGATGGATAAACTGGATGAGGAAATCTTAGATGAGGGTTATGATTACGAACTTACCTATGAATCCTTGCATGAGAAAGGCGCTCCGGAGCTTGATACGGACTACATCGGCATGCTGGCAGCATATATGGCCTGCAAGGAAGCACTTGGTACCGGACGGCCCTGCGGCTTTGCTGACATTGAACCGTATACCCTTACTGTAAAGCCCGCATCCATTACAGAGACCATCCCACTGCGGGTACAGGAGTATGAGCTGACGTTGGACGGCATCCATTACACCCAAAACGGCTATCATTACACACTGGAACCGGAAATCATTCCCGTATACGAAGAGACATCAGACGGGATGTTTGAAAAGACAGATGAAGAAAAGATATTAAAACCGGTATCTGTCCAGACGTCCTACGGGGACGCGGCGATATCCGTTGCGGGTCCGGAATGCGTCTTTGAGAAGATGGGAATCGCGCAGGAGAAAGTCCAGGAACGATTTGATGAAATCCGATCATATCTGGACTACGTCATCACAAATGAGGGCATCATTTCCGCATTTGGGGAAGATTTCACATATGAGGAAGCGAAGAACGCAGAAATGTCCGCATACATGGATGAGGCGAAGAAGGCCATCAAGGAAGAGCTGGCGCGGCAGCAGGCGGCAGAGCAGATGAGTGAATGGGCGTTTATAAACCCTGCCCGCTACAATGTTGTGGACTGCGCATCCTCATTGGTCGGTAAGGTCCCGTATCTGTGGGGCGGAAAAGCGAGGAAACCTGGCTATGACGAGACCTGGTGGAGCTACAGAGCAGACGGTAAGCGTAACGGTCTTGACTGTTCCGGATTCGTACAGTGGAGTTACCGGACGGCAGGTTTTCCGGAAGAGGTATGGCAGAAGCTCAGCTCGACAAAGCAGATTTTAAGCACCTGCCAGACAATAGACCAAGATGACCTGCAGCCGGGGGATATCGGACTACTGAATAATGGCGAAAGCATCAATCACTGTGGGATATATCTCGGGGACGGGAATTACATCCACTGTTCCTCTGGAAAAGGCACAGTTACGGTATCTAAGTTTCCGTTCAAGGTGTTCAAAAGAGTGCAAATTGAGAATATAAATAACATTGACATTTTCAATTTATCGGAGTATTCTACTATTGAAAACTATAATACGATAAATGTAGAATACAGGTGTGACATCACAAATGAGGACATCCTGCTGGTCGCAAAACTGATGATGAGTGAGGCGGCAGGAGAAGGGTTCAATGGGCAGGCAGCAGTCGCAGAGGTGGTCCGAAACCGGTTATTGAGTACACAGTTCCCGGACAACGTATACGACGTCATATACCAGGAGAGCGATGACGGCCTGCAGCAGTTCTCCAATAATGGCAGAATCGCTTCCATGATCCCGACGCCTAAAACGATGGAGATCGCAAAAGAAGTCCTTTCAGGAAGGCTTTCCGTGCTAGAGGATGAATCGGTACTGTTTTACAGACGCCCGGCTGAGGGGGAAGAACATGATGACTGGGGCAGATACCCATTCTTCACACGGATAAACCACCATACATTTTACAGCTTATCTAATTAAAAAGGAGGAGAACGTCAAATGAGCAAAACAGATACAACAGGTAACGGGCAGCCGGTAGAAGAACTCACTCCGGAAGAACTCCTGGCACTGCAGAACGCAGAAGAAGTGGAAGGTGAAGGAACAACATATGTCCCGTCGCAGGAGCATGATCCCGACAGCGCAGTTGAGGAAACAGCCGGGACAGATGAGGATATGTTTGAAGATGAAGTTCTCATTCACAAGGATGAGGAAAAGAGCCTTTCTTCCGTGGAAGGCATTCGTGCTAACCCGGACGCAGACAAAGCCCGTGAGCTGTCCGAAATCTACACCCGAAAATCCCTGGAGAGCGCAAGCAGGAAAGAAAAGGACGCTATGTACCATTCCAGCCGGAACGAAACCCGTATCGTAGGAGATGGGGAAGGCCTGATGACTGACGAGCAGCAGTTAAGGGAAGAGACATTAAAGCTTGCACACTCCATGCAGTCCGGTCAGATTTTAAAGGGCACCATTGTAGCTGTTGAAGATGCAGACTACATGCCCCTTGCCATCGTTTCCATGGAAGGCGGCGGGATGTACCGTATCGTCATCCCGGCATTCCACTTAATCGACTTTGACGAGTCAATCTTGAGGAATCCCGACCAGAAGAACGCTGTCTTAAATGAACTGCAGCATCGTATCGGCAGCCACGTTTCCTTCATGGTATTCCGAATCGTAGAAAATGAATGCAACGCATATGCATCCCGTATAAGTGCAATGGACCTGCTGGGTAAGAGGAACTTCATCGACCTCCAGAGAGGGGAAGACCTTCCCTTATTGTTCCCGGGACTTAAGACGAATGCGACCGTCGTTGCGGTACATAAACATGATTTAGCAGTCGAAGTCGGCGGCGTGGAATGTATCATCCCCAGAAGAGAGCTTTCATGGAATCCGCTTGGCAGGCTGAACCATGAATTCCACATCGGGGACAAGTTCTTCGTAAAAATCATAAGCGTAGCGCAGTATTCGACCAAGCGTGGAGGCTCCGTATTTAAAAACATGATTCGCCTTGAGGTTTCCAGAAAGCAGGCATCCATCAACCCGAATCAGAAATATTATGAAAAGTACAAGGTCGGACAGGTGTGCGATGCCGAAGTCAAGTTCTGTACCACATACAGTGTGCAGGTTGTTCTTGCCGGACAGGTTGCGTGTACATGCCGAATCCCGCAGTTCGCTGCCGGTCCTTCCGGTGAACTCCCGACACCCGGTCAGAAATGTCTCGTCCGTATCACAACGAAAAATATCCGTGAGAACGAGGAAACGAAGGAGAGAGCTTATCTCTTCGGTGGGGCAATCATCTTCTATAACAACTGATTTTTTTGTCCAGATATTCTACATTTTGCATGTATGTGTTTTTGATAATTTAATAATTCAATTATCCCGCTGCCGTGAAGCAGCGGGAAGGAAGGGATCTCAATGCGGAAAAAGAAGAAATTATTAAACAGCATCCTTGCTACAGTATCTGTCTTGCTTGTAATTGCAGTTGCCATGATTTTCGTCGGGTCGAATTTTCTTAAGACCAAAGACAGACAGATTATGGAACTGGAGCAGGAGATTACAGCAAACAAAAAAGTCCTCTATGTTGCCAGCAAATTCATTGAACGTGGCGAAACAATCGAGGACGGAGTCAATGTGATGCCTCAGGAAGTCTATACCGGCCTTGAAGGTTTCAACTTCATCACGCTGGATGATATGGGCAAGGTGGCATGCATCGACATCGAAGAGAAAGTCCCGATTTTAACCAGCATGGTCGCACCCTCATCCATCACGCAGGACACCCGCGAATATGAAATGCGTGTAGCCCATGTAGCCACGGACCAGACAGATAACGATTTGGTGGATATCCGCATCATGTTCCCGTCCGGCGAAGATTACCTCGTGCTTGCAAAAAAACAGGTGAAAAACCTGTCCCTGGAAGCATCGCAGTTTACCTGTGACTTAAACGAGGAAGAGATTGTACGGATGGCAAGTGCAACAGTGGATGCATTCACCGTTACCGGAACCAGGATCTATACCACACGTTATGTGGAAGGAAACCTGCAGGAAGCAGCCATCCCGAATTATCTGGTTCGCCAGCAGACCATCGATTTAATCAACTCTGACCCGAATATCCTGACGAAAGCACAGGAAACCCTTAATAAGTTTGCACGGCTGGAGCTGGAAGAAAGACTCTCTGCTATGAGTGAAGAAGCATTGACAGCTGTTTCCGACGGACACGGTCTTGCTGATACAGCCGGTGGAAAAGCGCTTTTGGGGCAGGAAGGCAAACCGGCACCCGAAGAGTCTGTAGAAGCACCGGCAGAAGAAGGCACCGGTCTTGCTGATACAGCCGGCGGAAAAGCGCTTCTGGGGCAGGAAGGCAAACCGGCACCCGCAGAACCTGTAGAAGCACCGGTTGAGGAAGGCACCGCTCTTACGAAAACAAGCGGTTCCGACGCAAAAAACCTTGGTTCCAAGACTGATGAAGCAGAAGCTGAAATCGAATCTAAGGAGGGACATTGATGGCAAAAGTTAAAACAACACCTAAATTCCCGAAGCTGATTTCCATCATCGATTCGAAGGGGCGTCCCGACATCCCTTATATTTTAGGGAAGATGATTGCGGACACTTTCCGGGTAAAGGTACTTCTGATGGACAATTCAGAAAATCTGGAACTTTACCGGTGTATGCCGAAATCAGACGGTATTGAATTAAAAAGAGATGGCAGCCTCTACGTTATGGATAGGGTCGATTATTCCGAAGAATTTTTTGCACGTTTTGACTGCTGTATTTGTTACCATGGCAGCGTCCCCACTCAAATCCTTTGGGAGAAGAGCGACAGGCGGCTTGCGTTGACGGGCTATAAGCCTATTGATACGGAAATTGTCGTACATCCTTATACAGATGACCCTGAAGGGTATGGATATGACTTAAAAAAAGACTGTGTATTCTTTCTTGACAAGGTGACAGGAAAGGTAAAGGCAGAAAACATCCTGAAAAAATATAAGCTATGGGACACGAAAGAGGATTTACCCATTGCCTATGTGGAACTTGACTTCGACGAAAGAGACCATCAGTGTCTTTTATCCCTGCTTTACAACGGATGCATGGATGGCAAGAATACCGGCAAGGAACTTTACAGTGCAATCACAGGACTGGTAAGTGAATATACCGGGGTTCCGCTTGCGGAATTAAGAAAGATTAGGAGGTAAGGAATGCTGTATTCAATCACCGGCTGGGATTTGAAGGAAAACGGCGCTGCAAAGCTGGCAGCCCTGTTAGCTTCCTATACAGCCCTTAAATTAAATAAAAACACTCTCATCCTGCAGATGACAAATGCAAGACCGGTCACGGCAGAAACGGTGCTGGTTGGCAAGCAAATGAAATCAGAACGCATTGACGCACTGGATAGCATCTCATTTGAGGATGTGGGTATCGACGCACTGCTCCGCCAGGCGCAGTACTCCACGCTCCAGGAAGAAGATTTCCGCCAGTGTGTGACACCGCTTTTATCTGTTGAGAAGCTGCTGGATATCGCCAAGCCCTCCACAAAGGTGGACTTCGAGTTGGAGATGAACGAGAACATCGAAGTCATCAAGGAGATGCTGGAAGCAGCGGATAAGTACTATGATGCCGTGTTCGTTCTCCTTCCAGAAGACAACCGGAATTTCTGCAGCCAGCTTTATCCCCTGTTTGGGTCAAACAACATCAAGTGTATGCCCCAATACATCCCTGAGAGGACGATTAAGAACAAAAATTTCACGTTCGTGCTTCCCGAGTATGAGCCCCAAAGCATTTATACAGCTGCATCCATCAAAAAAGCGCTTGGCCTTAAGCATCTGTACTATTTTGAGAGGAACGTCCGCTTCAACGATGCAGCCATCAACGGCAGTGTCCTTGAATTTGTAAAGAACAACATCCGCTGCGAAAAAGAAGATGCGAACTACATGCTCTTTAAATGCGTCAGCTCATTCTTAAACAGCGACGAGGCTTCGGAAGAGCCGGAAGAATTCGTCCCGGCAGCTGCCCGTTTATGCCAGGCGTTCCGCACGGCAGATCCCACATTCACGGATGCTGTGGATAACGAAATCCATGTCGTAGAGAAAAAAGAAAAGCGGCTGTTCCACAAGGAAAAGACAACCCTTCAGGTGGACCGCAGTAGGACCAAAGAGGATGTAGCCGCTGAAAAAGAATCCGGTGAGAAACTGACCAGGCGCGAAGCAAAGAAGAAAAAAGCGGCTGACAGAAAAGCACAGAAGAAAGCAGAAGCTGACAGAAAGCGTCAGATGAAGGAAAAAAGCAAGGCAAAAAAAGCAGGAAACAAGAAGGCCGGAAGTAATGCCGGTGATGAAGCATCCGCCTGACGGCACAGGAAAGGAGATAGCATGAGGATATTAAATTTCATAGCCATCATTTTGATTCTGGCCGCAACAGCTTATGCGATGTACCGGTATTACAGATACCTTTCTAAATTTTCAGACACAGAGTATGAAGTATTCGAAAATAAAGATATCCGTGCTCTGGTAGAAGGTGTAAATGAAACATTCGCCAATATCCAGAAAAAAAATCTGCGTGAGATGAACCTGTCTAGGGCAGAGTATGAAAAGCGTAAGAAGCGTAAATCAGAACTCCGCACATCCCTGCAGGAAGCAGCTTACGGTAACGCCAAGGCAAAGCGGATTGTGAAAGGATATATCAAGGATATCATCCAGGAGTCACGCTTTGGGGTTACGGAAAGTACCATTGACGACTTCATCCCCTTCAAGACGCCCTTAGCATTGTCCGGCCAGGATAAGTTTGAAATCCTGTTTTATATCTTCAAGAAAAAATACGGAGATAAGGGTTTCGTACATATGATGGTGGACACCGGACTGGATAAACCGGTGGACGATGGCACGGGTAAGATGGTCTATGACGTTACAAAGAAGCGTATCGACGAAGTGTACAATCTCGTCATGAGCCATATTTCCATGACTTATACCGATAAACTGGAAGTCCTGTCCCAGCGCATTTTTGAATCATTCAAGGGTTTCGGTGCTGCAGACTTATTATTTGAAGCGAACGTGGATGAAATTGACGGCGGTGTATCCGGCATTCCAAAAGACGGATTTGACATGGCAAGGATAAAAGGTGCGTCCTATTCCTACGATGCAATCTGGGTTCTGTTTAGAGGTGTGAACATCCATTTAAGCTGTATCGGGTTTGGCAGCCAGGACGAGCTTGTAAGGGTCTGCAACAACGTATACAAATACGACCCGCCGTTTATGTTGTCCCGCAAAGATTCTAATGTGGTCACAACAATGAAGGACGGTTCCCGTATCGTTGTTATACGCCCGCCGCAGGCAGACTCGTATTGTTTCTTTGCAAGAAAATTCGACTCTGTCGCATCCGTTGTACCAGAAAATCTCATACACGGCCAGAACAATATCGTTCCTCTTACGATACTCAAATGGCTCATTATGGGTCAGCGTAACATTGCCATCACCGGCAGTCAGAATGCCGGTAAGACAACCCTGTTAAAGAGTTTGATATCTTACATCGACACAACACTGACTATCAGACTGCAGGAGCTTGCGTTCGAATTATCCCTCCGGTATGCATATCCGGACAGAAACATCGTATCTATGCAGGAGACAGCCCACGTGACAGCGCAGGAGAGTTTGAACCTGCAGAAAAAGACAAACGGTGCCGTGAATATCATCGGTGAGGTAGCTGCCGCAATCCAGGCTGCATATATCGTACAGACCGCAAAGGTAGCATCCCTCTTTACCATGTTCACCCACCACGCGAAGACGGCGCCTGCGCTGGTTGAGGCTATTGGCAACAACCTGCTTGAATTAGGGCTTTACTCTAACAAAAACGATGCATTCCTGATGGCTGCGAATGTCATCAACATCGACTGCCATCTGGTGAATGTGAATGGTGACAGACATATCGAACGTATCACGGAAATCATCCCTTCGACCTTCCAGCCTTACCCGTCAGAGGTAAATGGAAACAGTCAGCTGGAAGCTGATACCCGTGAGTTTTATAAAAGAATCACGGACAGGGAGCTTTTCACTACAAGAGATATCGTCGTGTGGCAGGACGGGGCTTTTTATTTGAAGAATATGCCCAGTGACGAGATGCTGGCTGATATCCGCTCCAAGCTTTCTGATGCGGACAGGATGCATTTTGACAGGGATTTAGAAACGATATCCCAGTACATCTGCAGGGAGGAGGCTGTTTAAATGAATGCCATTGTTTACACGTTTTTAATAGTCATCATCATGGGCGGCCTCACTGTAATTTTGATTGCACTGCGGGACAAAAAACGTAAAAAGGCAGACGCGGTTCGTATAAAGACCGATAAAAAGGCAAACCGCTTAAACAGCCTCGGCAATATTTATCTGCATACTCCGCTATTAAAGACGGAGTATGCAAAAATCAGAGAAAAAGTCATGCTGATAGAGCCCGGCGATACAGTCGATGTATACGACCGCTCAACATCCATCATGACAAAGGGTCTGCTGGCCGGTATTGCTGTTTGCGCAGCAGCCCTCATCATGGCAGGCGGGGATGTCTATTTTTCCCTGGCAGGCATATTCACGGCTTATGTCATCTTTACCCAGTCTATCCGCAGTTCACTTGAAAAGATGGACCTTAAACTGATGAGGGAATTTTCAGAATTCCTTACTGACATAAGACACTATTATCACGACAAACGCATCGTGGATGATGCACTTTTCATGGCAATGGAAGATGCACCTTACGAAATTTCAAGGCATCTGCAAAAGCTGTATGCGATGGTATCAAGCACAGACACAAAAAAAGCCTCCGAAGAATATGTACAGGAAGCGCCGAACCGGTTCTTTACCACGTTCGCATCCATCTGTGCATCTATCAAGGAATATGGTGATAAGCAGCTGGAGAATAAATCCTCACTGTTTTTATCCAACCTCGGTTATCTGGAGGAAGAGGTGAGAATGGAAATCCTGCATCGGGTGGACATCTCACAGCGGTTCATGCTCAAAGTACCGTTGACAATCTTTCCCATCATTTTCATAAAGCCCATAGAAGGCTGGGCTAAGAGTTTGATGGACGGCATGGAAAACATCTATAAAGGCATATACGGATTGATAGCCATGCTGGTCATTTTTCTTGTCACCTTTGTATGCTACACCATCGTTTGTATCCTCAGGGACGACAAGAAAGAAAGTCTCGTGGAAGACTCCATCTGGATGCGGCTTTCTATGAAACAGCCGATTTCATCCCTATTAAACAGGGAAATCAACCGACACTATACAAAGGCATTAAAAACTGACGAGGCATTAAAACAGACAGGCGACAGGACCGGACCCAAAGCATTTTTATTAAAACGAATTGTTTGCGGACTTGCATGTGGTTTATGTGTCCTGGCAATCACCATATCCATGCCGTTTTATGAGCGCAGTGGTTTGAGAAACAACTTTGCGGGAGCATTTGAGCAGGCAACCGTGGTGGATGATGAGACCATGCAGGTAATGCAGGAGGTTGCTCGTATAAAACTGAAAGAATTTGAGGGTACTACTATTTCAGCACCGGACCTTGCAGAAGATATCATGCAGACGACTGATGTGCATCAGGAATCATACGCGACCATGATTGCAGAGCTTGTTCTTGAAAGAATAGGCCAGATATCTGGTGTGTACTACAGATTTTTCTATCTCTTTGCTGTTGCAGCAGGTTTCCTTGTCGGATTCTTCATCCCTGAATGGTTCTTGAAATACAGGCTGAAGTCTAACGAAATGAACAAGGAAGATGAGGTGAACCAGTTCAACACGCTTATGCTCATCTTCATGCATGCGGACGGTATCACAATGTCCGGTATCCTGGAATGGATGGAACGGTTCTCATTCAGTTTCCGCACGTCCATTGTCGAATGTGCAATGATGCTTGACTTTGGTGAGCAGAAGGCACTCCGGCAGATGAGGGATAAAGAAAGAGCCTTCGGCCCGTTCAAACGGTTCGTGGACAACCTGCTCGCAGTCGAGAATGTAGGTATTGCAGCAGCCTTCGACGAGCTGACATCGGACAGAGAATACTATAAGCAGAAAAGGATGCAGGAGAGTCAGTGGATGACAAAGAAGAGGGCAGCACAGGCACAGTACATCTCTATGCTTCCATTGCTGACAACCATAGGGCTCTATATCATCGCGCCACTTTTAATAGCAGCGTTCCAGATGCTCGCAACACTGTCATCTGCAATTTCATAAATGTAGCAATGAAAAGCCCTCCGTCTATGGCGGAGGGGTGTGAACATGGTCTTTGCCGGACATCCGGATAAAGATAAATATTCCAAGAAGGAGGAACTATAATGGAAGACGGAAGCAGCAAAACAATTTACATCGCAGCAGCCGTAGTGCTTGCGGCATTGGTTGCCGTATTGGCATTCAGCTTTTACACAAAGTCACGTAGCACGGCTTCTGCAGCAATGTCGAAGGTGGACAAAATGAGTGTTGCCCTGATGGAGAGCGATTACACGCAGTATGAAGGCACAACAGTCATGGGTTCCGAAGTCATCAACGTCATCAAGCAATTGGGTGACGAAGATGTTGCTATCATGGTTGACAACGGTTCCGGCACACCGCAGCGGTATGGCAGTGCCTACATCACCATCCAGCAGGCATGTGACCGTGCGAACTCTGGCGCTTATATCAACCAGTCTTCGAGATTTTTAGCTACCATCACCCGTGACGCATCCACGGACGCTATCACGGAATTAGTATTTACGAAGCAGTAATGGAAATGGGAGGTTACCGGCATGGATGCCATTCATGAATTCATACATACAAATGTATCTGCAATCATCTTCGCGGCGGCAGTTTCCATGCTGGTCATCCTTACCGGCACTTATGGCAATCTGTATGCGGATGCCTATCGTTCAGGTGAGAAAAAGGAGAGTGTGTTTGAATTACCGGAAGCTCCCGTAGCCGACTGCATTGAAGTCAGCAGGGCACAGGCAAAGTTAGACGCACTTTCTATAGATGGGGACATCAAGATAGTCGTTGACGGAGTCGTGCTGAACGACGAGCGAAAGATGCCGGAGGATGTTCCGGTACTTGAGTATGCAAAAGAGAAGGATACTTCCATCTTGAATCATTACTTCACGATGGGAGCATACGAAAAAACAGTGACAGTAACGGACGGATCCGTAACAGCTGTGAATTTTGAAGGGAGGTGAAGTCAGATGGATGGTGACAGCCTGGGAAAGGTAATTTCAATAATCATTGCAGTTTTATTCATGGTCTTTGCTCCGGTAATGCTTGTTACCTTAAAAACAGAAGATGCCATGCAGTCATTCGTGCAGTCACAGGCAGTTGAGTTCGTTGATTTATCCCGTTCTACCGGATGTATTTCTCCAGACAACTACCTGACCTTTGTAAATACAATCGGTTCCACGGGCAGCTACAACGTACAGATAGAACACCGTTCGAAGCTGGCTTTCCCGGATGAGGAGCATTTCCAGCAGACCGGTGAAAAATCCTATATCGTCGGCCAGAGGGCTTACTATCGTGATGAAATACTGGGGCAAATGTTCGGTTCCGGACAGGACGAGAACTATCTGATGAAGAACGGGGATTACCTGTCCATCACCGTAACCAGCAAGGGCAACGGTGTCGCAAACGGCTTCATGCGTTTCTTTACGGGACATGCCGGCAACGGTATCACCGTGACCTACGGCGGATATGTTGGTAACACAGGGGAGGGGTGATACGTCAACTACCCACAACCTAAAGGTAGTGGGCTTGTAACTGCCCAGTCGTAGTAACAGCTTACACCTCCGACCTTTAATCCCCATAGATATCGCTATCTATAGTGGCGTTACATCGCAGGGTGGTTGACAACACCCTTTACAATAGAGTTTACTCTGTTGCAACTGTATTAGGTACTGAACTTCCCATACGATACAGCGGATGCTTGAGTATATTTTACGCAGCCCCAAGTCTTTACGGGCTGCAACCTCATATATACTTTTCAATGTACAAAGAGTGCCTTTGTTGAACATCACAACTAACGGTTTTCTCTTATCACTGATGTTAAGTATAATATAACACATTTTAATATATTAAGAAAGGAAAGTCTGCTCCTTCCACCACCTGAAGGTAGTGGGTTTCCGCCTATGGCAAACGAAAGGATTTAATTTATGAAAGCTTCTCACTTCACAATCCTTTTCAGCGTGCTCATGATTGCCTTTCTCCTTCCGCATTTCATCGGGGAGGAGATTACGACAGAAGCTTCCCGGAAGCAGGAAACATATGCACAGTACCTGACGAATGCATGCATCACGGCAGCCAGCGGCTCTGACATGTCGGATGGGCTTGCGTTCGGTTCGGATGCAGAACGGGAAGGCGCGGTCAGTTCTTTTTATAACTCTCTGGCACTGTCCATGAATCTGAAAAACACCACAGTTGAGACGTCACTTTCCAACTACGTGCCAGCCATCATCTTGATCGACAACGATGGGTTTTATGTATCCTATAATGAGTACGACGGTAGCCAGTACCACAATGTGCTGACACCAATTAACACCTACAGCCGGCAATACGGCAGTGATATCGTCAAGTTTTATCTGGACGGTAGCCTATCCATACTGGACCGTCATGGGGAATATGTGTACTTCGGAAACCGGCAGGACGCCTGCGATGCGTATCCGTCCCTGTCTTTCTTACGGACAGATGAGGAATACGCAGAAGAACGCGCCATTGTCGTTACAGAGCTCATAAAAGGGCAGATGGAGTATTACATCAATTACCACAATACTTATAACCGGCTCTATCAGGCGTCCTATACATTCTCACTGCCTACAATATCCGACCAGGACTGGGCAAATCTTGTAGATGCACCTGGAGTTCTTTCATTCCTGCAGGGAATTAAGATGTCGTATCCGAAAGGATATGTCAATGTCTATGCACTGGCGGGCAGCCGTATCAAGAAATCCACGCATTATGTGGTGAGTGAAGACGCAGGATTTATGTATTATCACACACCGGAATGCAGCCATGCACCAGCAGATCCTACAAGGCTGTTCCCTAGCATGGAAAGTGCGGCAAAATACGGTGCAGCACCGTGTCCAGACTGCATAAGATAACCAAATGAGCAACTTCCAAAACAGTGTTTTATCGTATCTTTATTTTATTTACATTTGTTCTACATTCCACTTGTTTTTTGTAAAATAATGCGGTAAAATGCAAACAAGGAGAATCGTGATCCTTCAAAACAAAAAATCTTTCATAGGAGGAGAAAGCAATGAAAAAGAAATCCTTAAAAACTGCAGCACTGGTACTCTCAATCGTAGGGATCCTCGGAGCGGGCGGCATCATGGCCTACCTGACAGACACAGACTCTGCAACCAACACCTTTAACATGAAGAAAGTTGACATCACAGAAGAAGAGACTGGCTGGACGGAACCCGAGGAAGTGACTCCCAACATGGTAATCACAAAAGACCCTACTGTTGCAAACATCGGCGATGTGCCTGTTTTTGTATTCCAGACTGTATCCGTTCCCGTTGCAAACGTAGTCGTAGCAAAGGAAGACGGTACAAGATTGGCGCAGGCTGACACTGAACTGTTCAGCTTCACTGCAAATCCAGGATGGTATCTGATGGGTACCAGAAATATCATGGGTGAAGGCGCATATGCTGCAAACGTAGTTGCAAGAGAATACCTGTATGCATACGGTACTAATGCAAAGATGACAGCTCTGCCGGAAACCGCAGGTCAGAACCGTACACCGGCTCTGTTTAACAACGTAAAATATGCTAACGTTATCGAAGGTTCTGTAGATAATAAGGGAAATTCCTTAACAGCAGGCACCCAGGTTATCGATGTTAAGGCATACGGTATCCAGACTACAGATGTTAACGGCAACATCACAGACCCTGCTGGTATCTGGGCAGTTTACACAAACCAGAACGGAATCACCAACGTATACAACTAATCAATTGTAAAACAGTATAATTTTCCGTACATCTAGGACGGGCAATAAGGGATAACGGCACTGTTCGTTATCCCTTATTTATTCCAGCCAAATCCTCAACTATGAAAAAGGAGAGATTATGCAGAGAAGAAAATGGTTCAGAACCGCAGCATTCGCGCTGCTGGCCGCCTCCTTTTTGGCAAGCGGCTCCGGCATCCTTGCAAAGACAGTCGTGAAAACGGACGTTACGAACAACTTCCAAGTTGGCATCGTTGACATAGAGCTTGATGAATACAGTAAGGATGCATCCGGTAAGGAATCCGTTTATGTAAACGAACTTGACATCCTTCCGGCACAGACTGTTTCAAAAATCCCCCGTGTGAAAAATGAAGCAGTTGACAGTTATGTTCGATTAAAAATCGACATCAGCACCAATTTTGAAACAGATCATCCTATCACCCTTGAAAATATCTCTGGGTGGAATGAGCATCTGAAAAAAGTCGGTGATTATTACTATTACACCAAAATCTTAAAAAACGGCGAGAAGTTCGATGTGTTCAATTCTGTGACATTCCCATCCGAATGGGATAATACAGAAGATGGGAAGGTTGAAATTAAAATCACTGCAGATGCAATCCAGGCGCGGAATTTTGTTCCCAAGTTTGATACAAAAAATCCCTGGGGCAACGTGGAAATCGAACACTGTCTGCATGAGGACGGCTATGATTTCAATAAGTTAAAGAAAGCGGAAGATAACAACCTCTCCGTCACGCTCATTGACAAGGCAGAAGGACTGGTGCATAAACCGGATGACTTCTTCTTAAACTTCCCCTACCTGCTTCCGGGCGATACCATCACGGATTCTGTTGAATTAAAGAACAGCTACTCACAGCCCATGAACCTGTACTTTGCATCCAGTACCATGGAGAACGGCGGGACGCTGGATGAGCTGTGGGTAAAGATTGTATGCAAACTTTCGGATGGCACAAGCCGCACGACCTATGAAGGAAAGTTGAACACGGATATGGAGTATAAGCTTTTAGGTACCTTCGGGCCTGGGGCAGAGGGCGAACTTATCTTCACAGTTTCGGTTCCTGCAGAACTGAAAAACAAGTACTCCCTCGATACCGGCAAAGTAAAATGGCTGTTCATGGCAGAGTTTGATGAGCCAGAACCGGAAAAACCGGAGAAGCCGAAACCATCCACGCCAGAAAAACCGAAGCCGTCCACACCTACTCCGAAACCCACTCCCCCGACTACAAAACCTGTTCCGGATACTGATATCCGTAAGAGCGGCGATGAAGGCATGATGCCATACATCATTGTTTTCCTCTTATCAGCTGCCGGAATCGCATACATGGCATATGACAAAAAGAAAGGAGAAGCCAGATGAGTAAGAAAAAAAATAAGGCATTCATCTTCTGGATTGCCGTATTCGTTCTGTCCGTTACTGTAGGCAGTATTCTGGCCTATCTTGCAGACAAAGACCATATCAGGAATGAAATTCCCATCGGGTTTGACCAGACGGAAATCGTGGAAAAATATGAGCCGCCTGAAAAACTGGAAAAAGGGGTCAGTTTTCCGAAGAAAGTGCAGATAAAAAACACCGGTGCTGTTCCCTGTTACGTCCGTGTGAAAGCACTTTTCACAGACGAGACGGTTCTCGAATACACGACTCTGGATTACAACACGACAGACTGGGCTTATGACAGCACTGACGGTTACTGGTACTATAAGGATCCTCTCCCGGTAGGAGATCTCACGACTCCGATTTTCACGACCGTTTCCATCGCAGATAATGTGGAGGATAGTGAAATTAAGGATTTTGAAATCCTTGTGTATCATGAATCCTACCAGCAGGGAGAATATACGGATTATGTAAGTGCATGGGAAAACTATAAAAAGAATCAGGCCAAAGATGCTGTTGTCGGCATCCGTCTTACGACCCAGGGCGACTACACAGAGGCTGCCGGGCGGCAGGTCGGTATCTACGCTCCTATCAGTAAGGACGGCTTAAAGTGCTACGCATCCTACAGGAGCGGTCACGAGACAGTCCTTGGCAGTGATGAATTTTCCATCACGCCAGATACTGCGCCGGCAGAGCTAGGTGAATTTGATGTAACAGCATCCTACACAGACAGCAACGGCTCAACATTCAATTCCAACGCCATTACATTTGAAACAATTAAGATGCTTAGTTGGAATGCAACCAGCAATGGAACATACTTCTTCACGCAGGATGGGGACACATGGAAGTCAAACAACCAGGGTAAGCACCGTACTTCTGCGAAGACCACATGGACACTGAAAGTTCCGGAGGAAGCCGGAGAAATCACTTATACACTCAGCTATAGAGTGTCTTCTGAGTCTGGCTGGGATAAACTTACCATAACACTCGACGGCACGTCCGTTGTTACCAATACATCCGGTGCTGGCTATCTGACCAATAAGGTCGTCACCCTTGCTCCCGGTACCCATACCATCGTAGCTACATACTCAAAAGATAGCAGTGGTAATCGGTACGAGGACACTGGCTACATTGTCTTAAAAGACATCTTTTATTAAAAAGGAGATTTTAAAGTATGGGTAAAATCAGAAGAAAATTAAAATGTTTTACCGCAATGCTCCTGGCACTGATGATGTTTATCACGTCAGTGCCCCTCCCGGCCCACGCGGCAGAGGCAGAACCTAAAAATGAGGAGCGTTTAAATCCCACCGGTGTGAATTTTTCCATCGGGTGGAAAAATTATGACGGTTCGGATTTAAGATGGGATGAGACAGAAGATGTAAGCCATGCGGTATCCATGTTGGTTTCTTATTCCTGCAAAAAGGTTCGTGAGGAAGGATATAAGCCTGGCGACCTTATCATTACATTAAACGGAATTGGTAGTTCCAACCGGGGCGGGGCAGTAGAGGCACTCGTCGGAGCCGACAAGGCCGGTTCTACCGTAAAAAACCGTGACTGGACCTACACCTACAACCGTTCCAACGATACCTATACCCTTGTCAATAACAAGGCAATCGAAGGTGGCTCCGTGTTTACCGGTTATTTCGAACTCATCTGGAGTCTGAATGCACGTTCCACTATCCACGAGTATAATCAGGACGTGAATGCGACAATGTACCTACCTTACGGCGATGGTACGGCTACCATCAACAGCAATACATTGAATTTTGCTACGACGATGGAAAAGGATACCTGTTCAATTGCCGCGCAGGCAGTCAAGATTGCATCTGCCGAAGGTCTGGAAGGGAAACTGCCCGAAGGTACTACTAAGGATGATTACTACTTCGTAAAGTATTACATCACCGGGCAGAAAAACATGCATGCCCGTGGCTTGAAGTCCGGAGAGTACATTGATATCACTTTCGATGATAATATGGTGCTCCTTGGCTCCAACCGTTCTTACTCAGAGACCGGAACAGAAAATAAATACCGTTTCAACGCTTCCTACGGAAGCATCGGTATCAGTACAAGCTATAATCCGTTCTATATCTATGCTGCTTATAAGAAGTCTGATTACAGCACGGTAACAAACGCGACAATAGATGTTGATGTAAGAGGTACCTTTCATGAAGAAACTGATGAATCAAGCCTTGCTCAGACTACGCTTACCATCAATGTAGCAGACTTTAATTTCACCGACGTGCCCGGAGATATTTACGACATCTACAAATCCGGTTCCAGCCATTATCAGGGAAAGATGAACGACGGCTGCTATTATGACGGATTCTTAAACGGCGGCATCATGGGCAATGGGGAGACAGCTTCCTTTACATTACATACCACCATCCGTAATCCAGAGAATAAGCTTGGATACACTGGTGCAAGCTGGAAACTGGAATATGTCGATGATTGGATGTACATCATGCGTAATGACGGCACATACCGGAAGCTTGAAAACGACGAGTACGAGTTTACGTCCGTTACCCTGCCTTCCGTAACGTCGCTGGATAACTGGAATGGATACCCTCTTATGCCTGGCGTATGTGGGTATATCGTTTATGCATCCGTAAATGCAGGATACAATGACCGAAAGGAAGTTGCCCGCGGCTATCTGGATGGTTCCAGCCATACCATAAAGCTTCCGGCAGGCACAAACCTGTACTCTGTTGTACTGAATAATTTAAAAGAAGGTGCGCCCAGCCTTCCTATCAACTGTAGTGTAAAATATCACATCAAGGAGAAGGAAACAGTTGAAGAGCGCAAGGACAACCTTGAAAACGGCACCATCACAAACACTTTCTTTATGAAACTGTTTGACGATAAGGGACGGCAAATCAATGATAACTTCACCGCAGATAACTATACAGACAAGGATATGGCTGCAGAGGATATGCGTACATACGGCGATTATCTGGACCGTGAAAAGAAAAGCCTGCATATCCATCAGAGATATTCTGATTTTAACAACAGCGTATATTTGAGTTCTTTTGCAGACCACAAACGCGGTTTCACTGCTACGGCAAATAACTCAACTTCTTTCGATTATCTGGAAGATGATACACTAAGCAAGGTAAGCAGTTACATCCTTTTCCCTGAAGGCCTCACCCTGATGCCTGATGTAACATTCCCTGAAGCAATCTGGGATTATGTTTCCATCTCCGGTATGGGAAAAGACGCTGAATACCTTGCAGATCATTGTACGATTGAATTTACAGACGATTACAAAGGCAGTGGCAGAACTTATGTGGCTTTCCACTTTGACTTCTCGGACAGCCCGTTTAAGCCTTCCGCATCCCTGAGTACTTCTGTGAAGGCATTTTTATCCCAGGATAACTATAAAGAATACGGAAATTCCTACAATATCTACGGCGTTTCCATTATTGACGAGACAACCGCGGCAATCAACCCTGTATTCCATCGCCCGGATAACGGCTCATGGTGCTATCCGACCACACTTGGTAAGGATATTGATAATGACAGTGACTTGGATGAATTAATCAGTGTGAAAAATGATTCCAGCACCATCATTCATGCGGCCAGCAGCCAGCTTGCATTAAATAAGTGGGTGCAGACATCCTACACGAACAGACTGTTTGTACAGGACGTTGACATGGATGAAGATGGAGAACCTACCGGTGACAGCGCACCATTTGAAGAACTGTCCGGTACATACCAGTATAAATTAAAGCTTTCAAACGGTAACAACATTTCCACCGGCATTGTTGTAACGGATATCCTCGAAACCGGTCCGAATATGCAGTGGCAGGGCACCTTGGTTTCCGTTGATACGTCCTACGCAGAAAACCTTGGATTCAAGCCTGAGGTGACATATGCAAAGACAAGCTCTCCTGCAGCAGGCAGTTGGACGGATGACCCGACTGGTGCAAAAGCAGTCCGTATTGACTTTGGCGACGGCATTCTGGCAGAAGGACAGGAGTTATACATCCTTATCAATATGAAGGCTCCTGCAGGACTTGAGAACGTCGGAAAACTGACAGAAAACGGCTATTCCGCAAGCTTTACCATGATTGATTCCGCATCCGGGGAAGAGACAAAGTGGGACGAATTAACCAGTAACTATGTACAGGTAAAATTATCAAAACCCCGCTACAATGTGATTCTGGATAAGAAAGATGAAATCTCTGATGCGGTCCTTTCCGGAGCTGTATTTGAACTGATTGATTCCAAAGGTACTGTTGTTGCCCAGGGAGAAACAAATGCTAAAGGTCGGCTGATTTTCCGTGATATCGAAGAAAGCCTCTATACATTGCATGAAGCAGTCGCTCCCATGGGTTATGAACCTATTAAGGATGTGCAGTTAAATATCACCGGAGATGGAGACCACAGGACACTTTATTATTCTGTCAAGGACCCTAGAAAGAAAGGTACCGTCATCCTTACAAAGCATAATGATTTGGACCATTCTATTACTGTTCCTGGGGCTACATATACCCTCTACAACGCAGCAGACGGCTCAATCGTGAAAGATGACATCATAACCGATACAAATGGACAGCTGACCGTAAACGGCCTCGAATGGGGCAGTTATTACTTCCAGGAAAAGGAATCTCCGGAAGGATACTTGATTTCCGACGCCAAGATTCCGTTCACGGTATCCAGAGAAAATGTCCTGGCTGAAATCAAGGTATCCGCAATCGACCCTCAGATTCCGGCAAGCGTAACACTTCTCAAGTATGAAAAGCTGGAAGACGGCACTGTGACCGAGAATCCCCTGCAGGGCGCATTCTTCGTCCTGTATAAAGACCTCGGCGAGAATGGCCTGGAAGAGCTGGGTGTGTACGGTACCGGCGCAGACGGCTCCCTGATGGTTGACGGACTTGCTTACGGCGATTATATCTTCAAAGAACTGAAAGCTCCTAACGGATATGCTTTTGTGGAGGATATTCCTTTCACACTGGATGTTGTTCACCGTGAACTGGTCGTTACAGCACACGATGAACGTATAACCGGCAAACTGCTCGTGATTAAGAGCGATACAGAAGGCCATGCTCTTAACGGCGTATCTTTTGAACTGCAGAATGCGGATGGAACTGTATTCGCTGAGGATGTGACAGATATCAACGGTACAATCTCTTTCGAAAACATCCCCTGGGGTGATTACAAACTGGTAGAGAAAGAGACTCTTCCCGGGTACATCATCGATACTGAACCGAAAAATATCACCATCGGTCCCGACAGCCTAACCATCAGAGTAAAGGTAGTCAACGAACGTGAGACCGGCAGTGTGAAACTGGTTAAGGTAGATGAGGAAGGCAAAAAGCTGCCCGACGCAGAATATGCCCTGTACAAAAATGATGGCAGTCTCGTAAAAGGCGGACTAGTAACAGATGTGAACGGTGAAATCATCGTGACCGGCTTAGACTGGGGCACCTATTACTTCAAAGAAACAAAAGCACCAGCAGGATACGGCTTATCCGGCGAACTGATTCGTTTCTCCATCAACGGTGCAAACGCCGGCGAGACTCTGGAAGTCGAGGCAGTTGATAAGATTGAAACAAAGCAGGTAACTGTAACAAAGAAGATTCTTTACGATGACATCTATTTCGACCATGGTATCCCTACATTCATCTTCACATTAAGAGGCGTGGATGCAGGTGGTGTAAATCGTGCATGGAACAAAATCGTATCCTTTACTCCTGAGAACATCGCAGGCGCGACCGCAGGAGAGTATGTGAGTCAGTCCGTGACCTTTACAGACATCCCGGCAGGCACATACACAGCATTCGAATCAACCGTAAGCCGGTATGACTTCAATCGCATTGAGGATATATCCGCGAACGGACAGATTATCCACGAGACCGTAGAATTTGACCTGATGAATTACGATGACGGTCATGCTACTTTCGTAAATGATAAAAAAGAGTGGCAGGACTACTCCGATGCAAGCAGCATCACCAATATGGTTAAAGCTTCCCGTAAGCTGGTCGGCTTGAAGGTTGTATATGACGGCCCGGCTGTATTGGATGCTGGTACGGAACTGACCCAGTACTTGACCGTGGCGGCCCTGTATGACGATGGTAACGCCACCGTACTTACAACGGACAACTACACGATTTCCACACCCGTAGCACCATATCAGTCCGGAGATTATACCGTTACCGTTGGTTACACGGAAGGTGGCGTTACTAAGAAGGGTACCTTTACCTTCAGTATTCATTACAACGATAGCATGCATCCTGAAGTCGTAAGCATGACGCTCGAATCCAAGAGCGGTACAAGACCTGACTACGACCCCGGTGGTGCCATCACACAGGACGAATACATCTGTAAGGTAAAATACAATACCGGCGACATTAAAATCCTCACAAGGGACGAATACAGCCTTAATTACACCATTGCTCCTTCTGAGCTCGGCCTGTACAACCTGCAGGCATCTTATACTGAATACGGCACGGTCTACAAGTCCAATACTGTAGAATTCAAGGTTAAACAGTTGCACCTGAATGATTATAGTTGGGAACAGATTCAGCAAATCGTTGCATCAGGTAAAGGTGAAGAAGTATTTGCAGAGTGTTACGAGAACGGTTGCTGCAAGGTGATTCATTTAAGTGCAGCTACAACAGAGTCTGACTATGATGCCGATACTTCCGGTGTACAGAACGCAATTGCAGAGCAGGATATCGCAGTAAATATCCTTGAGTTTAACCACGATACCCCTACAGATGGTGGAACAGAACCCAATGCAACATTTGGTATGGCTGTTGCTAAGAAAGTGACTGTTAATGGTGACACAAACTATGTAGCAAACCAGACAACTTCAATTAATGGAGGTGTAGGAAATAACCCTGGTATCATGAATGAGCTTGTTAGCATGGAAAATAAATGGAGCAACTACAGTGGTGCAACGGTAATGCATATGTTCCTTGATACAGTATATGCACAGTGTCTACCTGAAGATTTAAGGAATATCATCGTTCCGGTTGATAAAAAGTCTAGTGCCGGAAAAGAATCTTCAACTATCAATATAAGAAGTGAAAAGCTGTTCTTGTTTACTGAGGTTGAATTGTTTGGTCATTACTGTTTGGAATCAGATGGTACTAAAACCGAGCAAGGAAACAATTGGGGTACAGGTTCTACGAGCTATGGCTACCTCAACAGTTTTGCCGGTGAAGGTTACCAGTATGGCTATTATAGCGATGTAAACGACCCTGCGAATACAACATTACTCAAAAACCGTTTGCGTCGCAAGTGGAACTGGTGGGAGGCGTCCCCTAATTCTTGCAACTCCGACTTCTTCTGTTTCGTCAGCGGCCGAGGTTATGCGTGCTACTACATCAACGGCGGCTTTCGCAGCAGTTACGTCAGCTTCGGCTTCACCATCCGTTAGGATGGGGAGACATCTCTGCTCTCCCAATCTGTGCCCCTTCGTGGGCACGATAGGGGGAGTAGAGTAAATAGAGAATTCAGGGAACCAGTTAAGGTTCCCTTTTCTTCATATTATAAATGAAAAGCACATGAATGGCAAAAACAGCAGATAAAACCCCGTATATTCTGATAAAACAGAATATTTATCATAAATGAAATTGACATTTTAATATTAAAATGTATAATAAGATTGTACAAAGTAAGTTGTTCTGATAAACGAAAGGTAGTATTTATGGGGAATACAGTATCACATAGTAAGAAAAAGAAAAAAAAGAGAATACCGGTTACATTAACGAATAGAGATATTGAGAAAGAAGTCAAGCTTCCTCTACTGTGTCCAAAATGCGGTAAGCCCATGAAGTATACAGAGTTGCAAAATTCTGGCTCCACAGTAAAAAGATACATCTGCAGTGAGTGTGACATTGCTGCATCTGTAAAAGAAGTCAACGGCACCCTTAAATTGTTGTCCACACCGGCAAATCGAAGGTTGCGTACATTACGCTATAAAGCTCATTTGTATCAGGATAGGATTGTAGAAAGCGGGATTATGGATGTCAGAGGACTGTATAAATATATGTCAGTTTGTTGTGACACTGATGGTATGCTCCATATTGGATTTCTGAACGAATTAACGTGTGCGGAATATATAGAGAAAGCAAAGGCTATACTCCGGGAACACGGTGTCCCGTATGATGACATCACTTGATCCTGTACTGTTCCACGTATTGATCGTGGTTCCCTATGTAGTTCATTAATAAACAGGAAGGAGAAGGCGAGGCAGGAATTGTCGAGAGAAATGTTTTCTATCCCGGTGCGATTCCTCTCACGACTAAAGTCACGAGTATCCTCGCGCCGAACTATGAATATGGGGAATCCAAAAAGAGCTTCGCAATTTATAATTATAATCAAAGTATGTGCGGGGACTAAATACATAATTTTAATCTTCTATGTCTTTTGAACCTCTGTCTATTATTGACACATCCCGTATATTCATATAAACTATAATTATATTATTAGTTTACCCGTATAA
>ERZ773146.122-NODE-122-length-49003-cov-9.760644_pt1 | contig 49003 bp, 39 predicted proteins | sample MGYA00580847_ERZ773146 | MGnify/ENA primary metagenome ERZ773146 (study PRJEB29015, sample SAMEA2737830) | human gut metagenome | biome: human gut; feature: human-associated habitat; material: faeces | place: China | collected 2012 ...
TACAGCATAAAAGATGATATTGTACGCGTAAACCGTGCAATCGGTCACAGAAACAAAGAAGTTGAATTTTATATATCGGACGTGAAGTCTGTTACCAGACAAAAACCGAAAAAAACTCCGAAAACGATATACAATATGCGTGCGAGTGTATTTTCGCCTAAAAAGGTTTGGTATGTTGTTTATGAAAAGAACAGAATAGAAAATATGCTTGTTTTTGAGCCGTCGCAGAAAATGGCTGAAAAGATTAAGAGCAGAGCGAAAAACAGCAAAGCTTAAACATTTTGGAAGGAATGGTTTTATAATATGGTAAACGTGATAGGGGTACGATTTAAGCCGGCAGGCAAAACGTACTATTTTGATCCGCTTGATTTTGATATAAAACAAGGCGACAGTGTAATTGTCGAAACTTCAAGAGGTATTGAATACGGTGAGGTCGTTATGAGCAAAAAGGCTATTGATAACGACCAATTCAAGAAACCTTTAAAAGGTGTTATCCGTATCGCAACCGAAGAAGATACCGAAAAAAGCAAAAGGAACAGAGAGTTTGAAAAAGAGGCTTACAAGATATGTTTGGAGAAAATTCAAAATCACAAGCTTGAAATGAAACTTGTTGAAGTTGAATACACATTTGACGGAAACAAGATTTTATTCTATTTTACCGCAGACGGAAGAATTGACTTCCGTGAACTTGTAAAAGACTTGGCTATGGTCTTTAAGACAAGAATTGAACTTCGTCAAATCGGCGTCAGAGATGAGGCGAAAACTCTCGGAAGTATCGGTGTATGCGGCAGAGGTTTATGTTGCAGTCAGTTCCTCGGTGAGTTCGCTCCGGTATCTATAAAAATGGCAAAGGAACAGGGACTTTCACTTAATCCGACTAAAATTTCGGGTGCTTGCGGACGTCTTATGTGTTGTTTGAAATATGAACAGGATACATATGAGGAACTTTTAAAGGTTACACCGAAACAGGGTGCTATCGTAAAAACTCCCGAAGGTACGGGCAGTGTTGAATATGTCAGCTTACTTAAAGGTCTGGTTAAAGTTAAACTTGACGACGAAAACGAAAAAACTTTAAAAGAGTTTAACGTTGCGGACGTTAAAGTTCTTAAAAAAGGCAAAAACAACGAGCCTTCAGAGGAAGAAATCGGTGAGTAAAATATTTTGAAAAACTATTGAAGTATATCAATTTTCGTGTTATAATCATATCAGCAATATCAAATGAGGAGGTGTATTTCAATGGCATATAAGATTTCTGATGCTTGCATTTCATGCGGTGCTTGCGCTGCTGAATGTCCTGTAAGTGCAATCAGCGAGGGTGACGCTCAATACGTTATAGATGACGCTACTTGTATCGAATGTGGTGCATGTGCTGGTGTCTGTCCGGTAGGCGCTCCTGCACAAGCGTAATTAAAAATGAACTGAGAAGGTGTTGTATAAGAGAAATCTTTGCAACACCTTTTTACATTATATAAATTTATGGAGGGGTAAGGCTATGAAAAGAGTTACGCTTATAATAACTGCCGTTTTGACGGTTCTTATGCTTACGGCGTGTTCTTCAAATAAGGTGGTTTATGAAAGTAATACCGAAAGTCAAGGGGGTAACAAGGCTTGGACTGTTCTTATATATATGTGCGGCGGTGACGATGAATCCGTAAACGGTGATTATTCAAAAAAACTTGATGAAATTATGAATGTAAATTATTCGGACAATATAAATGTCATTGTGCAAACAGGCGGCAGCAGTAAGTGGCACACAAAGAATATATACAGCGATTATTGTCAGAGATTTAAAGCCGGTAAGAATAAACTTTATCTTGAGGATCAGTCTATGGCGGCAAATATGGGTGACTACAATACTCTTGCTAATTTTATATCGTGGGGCACGTCAAAGTATAAAGCAAACCATTATATGCTTATTTTATCAGGTGCAGGCGGCGGATTGATAAACGGTATGGCTTATGACGAGCTTAACGGCAACGACAGCCTTAATCTTGAAGAAATTTCATACGGAATCAGTGCGGCGGGCGTGAATTTTGATATGCTGTCTTTCGATTCGTCACTTATGGGAAGTCTTGAAATTGCGGCGGAGATGTCTATGTGTGCCGATTATATGACTGCACCGCAGGACGTTATCGGAAATGATGAATGGAATTATGAATATGTTTTACAGTATTTGTCCGACAATCCCTCAACTGATTCTCAAGGTATAGGTAAGGCAGTGTGTGACGGATATTATGCAAAGTGTGAAGAAAAAGGCACTGACAAAGACGCGGCAATGTCTTGCGTTGCTTTAGACAATATGTCTACGCTTAATCAGGCGTTTGACGGTATGGCAGGCGATATGCTTACCGCAACGGACAGCCTTTTAAATTATGTCAATCTTTCAAAGGCGATAAGCGGTGTACAGCTTTACGGCGGTGCAACGGTTGATGAGGGATTTTCAAATTCTGTTGATTTAGGCGATATGGCGGTTAAAACAAGTGAATTTGTCGGAAACACGTCGGACGTGCTTATTAACACGTTAAATGAAACCGTTTTGTACAGAGTGTGCGGTGAGAGAAAAGCTAATTCTACAGGTCTTGCACTATATTATCCGCTTTGGGAAAACAATGACGAACTTCAAGAGTATATGGAGATTTCAAACAGTGTTAAATATAAGGAATTTCTACGCAAGATATGTACCCGGTGCAATGTAGAAGATTCGTCAAATACAGAAGATTTTAATTCTTCTTGGGCGTGGAATACATATAATCAAGATATGCAGACTATGGAATATAAGACTATTTTGGACGGCAATTCATATGAACTGAATATTCTCGGCAATATGGATATGTTCAAAAGTGTGGATATAAACGTGTATAAGGCGGATAAAAAGAGCGGAAACTATACATATATAGGTAAATACAGCGATTTGGACGGTGACTGGGACGCAGGTGTTTTTAAAGATAATTTTAACGGCAAAATGCTTAGATTGTGCGGTAAAAATATATCGGTTAATCTTGTCGGAAAATATGACGGTTACGAGATTTATTCGGCTCCGATTATATTAAACGGCAAAAGAAGCAATGTTCGCATTATGCACGATACCGAAAAAGACAGTTACAAAATTATCGGTGCTTGGGGCGGTCTTGATTCGACAAACGGCAGAGCATATACGAATTTAAAAAAGATTGGTTTCTTTGATAAAATAACTCCTATTCTTACGGTATATGACGAGGAACACAACTCAAACGACAATATAACAGGTTCATGGACTTTAAAAATGTTCGGCGGTGTGAAAAAAGCAAATATTTCAGACGGAGCTTATATTTTTGAATACGAACTTACCGACATATACGGTTTGAAACGACGCGGTACAGCGGTTAAAGCGAATGCGGGCGGCGGAAACATCAGATTTGAATAAAGAGGGCTTAACAATGGGTTATACAGAAAAATTAATCGATTTTATCGGAAAAAGTACGGATTGTTACCATGCGGTCAAAACCGCAAAGGACAGGCTTGACGAAAACGGTTTTACGGAACTTTTTGAGGGTGACAAGTGGGATGTACAAAACGGCGGTAAATATTACGTTATACGAAATTCGTCATCAATAATTGCGTTTGAAATGCCGAAAAAGGATTTCGGTGCGTTTATGATTTGTGCCTCTCATACCGATTCGCCGTCATTCAAGCTAAAGCCTGATTTTGAAATAAATGCGGACGGCTGTATAAAGTTGAGTGTTGAGGGTTACGGCGGTATGATAATGTCGTCGTGGCTTGACAGACCGCTGTCGATAAGCGGAAGAATTGTTACGGCAAAGGACGGAAAGATTGAAACGAAACTTGTCAATATAGACAGGGATTTGCTTGTTATTCCGTCACTTGCAATTCATATGAGCAGAGATATTAATAAGGGTTATGAGTTTAACATAAGACGTGATATGTGTCCGATAGCGTCGGAGAAAAACGGCAGAATTGAGGATATTATTGCAGAAAGCGTCGGAGTAGATAAAGAGAAAATATTGGGTTTTGATTTGTCGCTTTACAATCGTATGCGCGGTACTGTTTTGGGCGCGGACGGAGAATATTTTTCTGCACCGCGAATTGATGATTTACAGTGTATGTACAGTACACTTGAGGGATTTTTAAATTCCGAAAGTGATGCTAATGTAACTGTTTTCGCTGCGTTTGACAATGAAGAAGTCGGCAGCGGTACAAAGCAAGGTGCTAAATCGTCATTTTTGCGTGATGTGCTTGAAAGAATTTGCAATAATTCGGAAACGTACAAAAGAGCCGTTGCTAAAAGCTTTATGTTATCGTGCGACAATGCTCATGCGGTGCATCCGAATTTTGCGGACAAGTCGGACAGTACAAACCGTGTGTATATGAACGGCGGTATTGTGATTAAGTACAATGCAAATCAAAGATACACCACTGACGCGGTATCGGAGGCGGTTGTTAAGTATGTGTGCAAAAATGCAGGTGTGCCGTATCAGATGTATGCAAACAGAAGTGATATTCCGGGCGGTTCAACGCTTGGAAATCTTTCAAATGAAAAGGTTTCGCTGAATACCGCAGATATCGGTCTTGCACAGCTTGCCATGCACTCGTCATACGAAACGGCGGGAAGTCGTGACACGGAATATATGGTGAAAATGATAAAAGAATTTTATAAAACGGAAATTGTGCTTTAATGTTGTATTCAGCTTGACATAGCACAGGATATTTTATATAATAAATAAGATAAGTCAGTATAAAAACAAAGGAGAATAGATAAATTATGAAATCAATGGGCGTAAATGAGATTCGTGAAAAGTTTCTTAGCTTTTTTGAATCAAAAGGTTGTTTAAGACTTGGAAGTTTTCCGCTTATACCGAAGAATGACGGAAGTTTGTTACTTATAAATTCGGGTATGGCACCGATGAAACCTTGGTTCCAAAACCCTGAAACAGCACCTAAAAGACGAGTTACGACTTGTCAGAAATGTATCAGAACAGGTGATATTGAAAATGTCGGTAAGACTGCACGTCACGGCACTTTCTTTGAAATGCTCGGTAACTTCTCTTTCGGAGATTACTTTAAAAAAGAGGCAACTGCTTGGGCGTGGGAATTCTTCACTAAGGTTATGGAAATTCCGCAGGAACGTCTTTGGATTTCAGTGTATGAAGAAGATGACGAGGCAAGAGATATTTGGGTAAATGAAGTTGGCGTTGACCCTGCTCACATCGTTAAGCTTGGTAAAGAGGACAACTTCTGGGAACACGGTACAGGTCCTTGCGGTCCTTGTTCGGAAATATATTTTGACCGCGGCGAAGAATACGGCTGCGGTGAGCCGGGCTGCGGTGTCGGCTGTGAATGTGACAGATTTATGGAAGTTTGGAACCTTGTATTTACGCAGTTCGACAAGGACGAGGACGGCAACTATAACCGTTTACCGAACCCTAACATTGATACGGGTATGGGTCTTGAAAGACTTGCCGTTGTTATGCAAGGTGTTGACAATCTTTTTGAGATTGACACTGTTCAAGACGTTATGAAACATATTTGCCGTATCGCAAATATTGAATATAAAAAGGACGATAAAAAAGACGTTTCTCTAAGAGTTATAACCGACCATATCAGAAGTACGGTTATGATGGTTTCGGACGGTGTTATTCCGTCAAACGAGGGCAGAGGTTACGTTCTTCGCCGTCTTTTAAGACGTGCCGCAAGACATGGCAAATTACTTGGTATAAACAAGCAGTTCTTGTTTGAAGTTGCAGATACTGTAATTGAATGTTCAAAGGGTGCTTATCCGGAACTTGATGAAAAGAGAGATTATATCAGAAACATAATCAAGAAAGAAGAAGAACGCTTTGACGCTACAATCGACAACGGTCTTAACGTACTTAACGGATATATTGAGGCAGCTCAAAAAGAGGGCAGAAAAGAGCTTACCGGTAAAGAGGCATTTAAACTTCACGACACATATGGTTTTCCTGTTGACCTTACAATAGAAATGGCTGAAGAAAAAGGTCTTGAAGTTGATGTTGACGGCTTTAACAAAGCTATGCAGGAACAAAAGGATAATGCAAGAGATGCTCGTGCAGAAGGTTCAAGCTGGGACGGTAACGAAAAATTTGAATTTGAAAATGCAGAGCCGACTGTATTTGTCGGTTACGATACACTTGAAACAGATGCAAAAGTTGTCGGCATTGTTGTTGAGGACGAGGGCATTTGTGATACAATAATCGAAAATCAAAAGGGATTTATCGTTACAGATAAAACTCCTTTCTATGCTGAAATGGGCGGTCAGGTAGGTGACATAGGTACTATCACAATAAACGGTAAGGCTGCAAATGTTGTTAATACAACAAAGACAGAGGACGGTTATTATCTTCACGAAACAGAAGTTCAGCTTACACCGATTAAGGTTGGCGATACAGTTACAATGTCTGTTGACAAGGTTCACAGAACAGACGTTTGCCGTAACCATACTGCAACTCATATTCTTGACAAGGCACTTCGTGATGTACTTGGTTCACACGTTGCGCAAGCAGGTTCGCTTGTTGAAAGTGACAGACTTCGTTTTGACTTCTCTCACTTTGAGGCTATGACAACTGAACAGATCAAACAGGCTGAAGATATTGTTAATGAGAAAATTCTTGAAAGCATTGACGTGACTGTACAGGAATTGCCGATTGAAGAAGCTAAAAAGCTTGGCGCTATTGCATTGTTCGGAGAAAAGTACGGTGATGTTGTAAGAGTTGTTTCTGTCGGCGATTACAGTGTTGAATTCTGTGGCGGTACTCACCTTACAAATACTGCTCAATGCGGTTTGTTTAAGATTATTTCTGAAAGCGGTGTTGCGGCAGGTGTAAGACGTATTGAGGCTGTGACTGGTAAGGGTGTGCTTGAATATATCAATAACAGTGACAGACTTATTGAAAAGACTGCGGCTGCGTTAAAGATTAATCAAATTAATGAAATTGATCACAAGGCTGAAAGCGTTATGGCACAGTGCCGTGAGCTTGAAAAGGCTGTTGATTCGTTTAAGGAAAAAATGGCTGCCGCAAAGGCAAACAACATTATGACAGGTATTAAGCATATCGGCGAAATCAGCTTGATTACCGCACAGGTTGACGGTATGGGTGCTGATGAAATGAAGTCTATGGCTGATAAGATTAAGGCGGAAGTTCCGAACAGTGTTGCTGTTATGGGTGCTGAAACTGACGGTAAGATTACGTTTGTTGCTATGGCGTCAAAGGAGGCTGTTAAGCTGGGCGTTCATTGCGGTAAGATTATTAAGGATATTACGGCTGTTGCAGGCGGCCGCGGCGGCGGTAAGCCTGATATGGCGCAAGGCGGCGGCAGTGACGCGAGCAAGATTGATGACGCGTTGGCTAAGGTTGACGAAATCGTTGCGGAACAGATTAAGTAATTAGCCACCGCACCGAAAAGGCTTCCGTGGAAGGAAGCTGTCGGCAAAGCCGGCTGAGGGATGGTGTAAAATACAAAGGAGTGAATAAAATGGATTGTTTATTCTGCAAAATAATTGACGGAGAAATTCCGTCAAACAAAGTATATGAAGATGATATGATGTTAGCATTCCGTGACATCAATCCGCAAGCACCGGAGCACATTGTTATTGTGCCTAAGTGTCACATTGCAAGTGCGAATGAAATTAATGCAGAAAACGTAAAGTATGTTGCGGCTATATGGGAAAAGATACCGCAAATTGCGTCTGAATTAGGCTTTGCCGAAAACGGTTACAGAGTTGTAAACAATTGTGGCGAGGACGGCGGTCAGACTGTTCCGCATTTACATTTTCACCTTATGGGCGGTAAGAAGTTTACTGACCTTTAATAAGAAATTGAATCTGTCGGTAAAATACCGGAGACATAGAACTGCTGTTTTAAACGGCAGTTTTTTTTGTCAAAAAACGGTTTACTTTTGTATATCTTTATTATATAATAATATAATAGGATTAGTTTAATTAGGAGGAAATTAAGAATGGGAAAACTATTTGGAACGGACGGTATAAGAGGTATCGCCAACAAAGACCTTACTGCCGAATTGGCTTTTAAAACAGGTCAAAGCGGTGCATATGTGCTTACAAAACATTCTTCAAAAAGACCGAGAATACTTATTGGTAAAGATACAAGAAAATCAGGTGATATGCTTGAGGCGGCTCTTACTGCCGGACTTTGTTCGATGGGCGCAAAGGTTATTCCTTTGGGTGTAGTTCCTACACCGGCTGTTGCGTATCTTACAAGATACTACAAGGCTGATGCTGGTGTTGTTATCTCTGCATCTCACAATCCATGCGAATACAACGGTATAAAGTTCTTTAACAGTGACGGATACAAGCTAAGTGACGGAATTGAACATGAAATTGAAAGCTATATACTTGGTGAAAAGGCTATCGAAGAATTGCCTACTCACGGCAAAGTCGGTTATGTAAGTGCTAACCACAACGCTGTTGAGGATTATGTTGCGTTTGCTGTTTCTACGATTGACTGCCGTCTTGATGGTATGAAAATCGCTGTTGACTGTGCAAACGGTGCAAGTTATGAAACCGCTTTCAAAGCTCTTAACAAGCTTGGTGCAAATGTTGAGGCTATACACAACACTCCTGACGGTGTAAACATCAACCATATGTGCGGTTCTACTCATATGGAAAGTTTACAGGCTTACGTTACTTCAATCGGTGCGGACATCGGTATAGCTTTTGACGGTGACGCGGACAGAATGTTGGCTGTGGACGAAAACGGCAAGCTTATTGACGGTGACCAGATTATGGCGGCTTGTGCAAAGTTTATGCGTGATAACGGTACATTGAAGCAAAATACTCTTGTTGCAACGGTTATGAGTAATCTTGGCTTATTTATGGCAGGTGAAAAAATCGGTATAAATATTCCGCGTACAAAAGTCGGTGACAGATATGTACTTGAAGAAATGCTTGCAAAGGGTTACAATATCGGCGGTGAACAATCCGGTCACATCATTTTCCTTGACCACAACACAACAGGTGACGGTCTTGTAAGTGCTTTGCAATTCTTATCGGTACTTAAAAAGACAGGTATGAAAGCGTCTGAGGCGGCAAGTATTGTAACGGTTATGCCACAAGTGCTTAGAAATGCCGTTGTAAAACTTGAAAATAAAAACAGTTATATGGAAAATGAAGAAATAGCTGCGGCTTGCAAGGCTCTTGAAGATGAATTTGCCGGCGAGGGCAGAGTCCTTATCAGACCTTCGGGTACTGAACCGCTTGTTCGTGTTATGATTGAGGGTAAGGACGAAGAATACATCACAAAGAAAGCTGAGGAACTTGCAGAACTTATTGAAAAAATCTTGGGATAAAAGTGGTTGTAAGAAATATGGATAAAATAATTTCACTAATGATAACTGCTGTTATGACTGTTACGTCGTGCAGTTTTAAAGGTGAAAATCCGCTTGACGGCAAAAGAATTGCGTTTATTGGTGACAGTATCAGTTACGGCACTAATTGGCAAGGCGGTTACGGCAAGTTGATTGGGGAACAATATAATATGAATGTTACAAATGTCAGCAAGGGCGGTGCTACTCTTGCTGACAATGTGCATTGGTCGGAAAATTCAGACGGTTACAGACCGTATATTACGGATATGCTCGATAACCTTGAAGGTGATTATGAATATATCATTGCCGAGGGCGGTTTGAATGATTTTTGGGGCCATTCGGAACTTGGAGAAATTACAGACGGTTTCAGCGGTGATTTTGATGAAAACACAATGACCGGCGGTATGGAAAAAATGTTTTTTGAAATTAGAAATGATTTTCCTAACTCGAAAGTAGGGTTTGTTATTACACACGATCCGTTTACATATGACGCCGAAGGTGATTTTGAATCGTATTATGAGCGTATAAAAGAAGTATGCGACAAGTGGGATGTTTCGTATCTTGATTTGTATGCAAAAAATAATTCCGATACAGGTGTAAATGTGCGTGACGATGATATGCGTAAGTTGTATTTTGGAACAGAAAGTAAGCCTGACGGTGACGGTACTCATCCGAACGAACTCGGTTATCAGGCTATTTATGTTGAGCCGATGATACCTTGGCTGAAATCTTTATAAAATGGATAGGTGAATGATGAAGGATTTAATTATAAACGGAAGCAGACAGCTTGATATACCGCTTGATGATGTGCAAGTTGATAAACTTATGGAATATGCGCGTCTTTTGGTTGAGTGGAACGAAAAGATTAATCTTACTGCGATAACAGATGATGAGGGCATTGTAACAAAACATTTTCTTGACTCGCTGACCGCAATAAAGACGGGATATGTCAAGGGCAAAGTGATTGACGTCGGAACAGGTGCGGGTTTCCCCGGACTTGTGCTGAAAATTGCAAAGCCTGAAATTAAGCTGACTTTGCTTGACAGTCTTAACAAGCGAATTAACTTTTTAAAGGACGTTTGTGAAAAGGTTGATATAAATGATGTGGAATTTGTCCATTCGCGTGCGGAGGACGGCGGTAAAAACAGAGATTACAGAGGTAAGTTCGATACCGTTGTGTCGCGTGCGGTGGCTAATTTGACTGTGCTTTCGGAGTGGTGTATTCCGTTTTTGAAACAAGGCGGTTACTTCCTTGCTTTGAAAGGTCCGTTGGCAGAGCAGGAGGTAAAGGACGCTAAACGTGCCATAAAAATACTCGGCGGACAGATTGAGGACATTGTTGAGGCGGAAATTCCGTTCACCGAATTGAAACACAAGATAATAGTTATAAAAAAAGTAGGACAAACTCCGCTTAAATATCCGAGAACATCTGGGTATTGAATCCGCCGGCCTTGTAGCCTTTGCTGACGGTGGCGTAGAGCGTGTTACGCCGTGAGCTGCCCATCCGGTAGAGCACCGATATTTTGGGAAGTATCTCCGTGAAGGATTGTTTGAGCGTACCCGGCTGATCGACCAGAATAGCATGGGGATAGCTCGTGCCGTCGGGTGTTTGGGTCGTGTAGGTGGCTTCGGCATAGCTTCGGTAGTGGAGCTTCGAAGCCTCGAAATCAACGCGCAGGCCTGCCGTGAAGCGCCATCGGCCGGCGTCGTAGGTGGATTCGTGGTAGAGGGCCGCTCCGTAGTCGGGCGTGCGGAAGCGGCTGTCGAGCAGGAACGTATCTTCGCCCCATTCGGCGTGAATCCCCTGCGGCTCGAAACGATCGAGGATCAGGTTGCGGATGCCGTCCTCCTTGAAGAGCACCGGTGCGTGCATGCTGGTATGGCGGTAGAAGCCGAAAGCACCGAGGAGCCAGCGGTAGGCTTTGTCGTCGGGGGAGCGGAACACGAGGTCTTCGGTCACGGCGTGCTCCCGGCGGGCCTGTGTCAGTGTAAAATAGGAGAGCGGCAGGAAATCCTGGTCGAGGTTCATCCGGTCGTCGAGGTACTGATAGCTGGTGATGCTCGCTACGGAGAATTTCTCTCCTTCGTAGCGGATCGTCAGTCCGTCGTTGAAGTTCGTGCGGCGGTAATCGCTCGGGTCGTTGTAAGCGATCTGGCCGGTTTCGACATAGGCGTAAGGGTAGCCGCCCTGTTCCAGCTTGACGAACGAGAAGGTGTTGTCGATACGAAGTCCGTGCAGGTTGCGGTACTGTACCTTGAACCGGCCGCCGCCGCTTCTCTCCCAGTCGCATTTTTCACCGGTATAGAGGTTCTTGAAGAAGCCGTCGGTCTTGGAATAGTAGGCTCCGACCGAGAAGCCGACCCGTTCGCTTGTTTTGTAGTAGGTCGAAATCCGGTATTTCTGCGTGTTGCCGCTGCCGTATTCCATGCCCAGCCGCACTCCTTCGAAGGTGAAGGGCGACAGGGTATAGACGTTTATTACGCCGCCCATCGTGTTGCGTCCGAACAGCGTGCTCTGGGGGCCGCGCAGCACTTCGATCCGCTCGATGTCCGTCAAATCGAAGTCGTAGGCGTCCTTGTTCAGGTAGGGGATGTTGTCGATGTTGAGCCCCATCACCGGTTGGTCGATGCGGGCGCCCAGTCCCCGGATGTAGATCGAGGAGGTCATGCGCGAGCCGTAGTCCGGGATGTGGAAGTTGGGAACCGCCTGCGAAACCTCTTTCAGGGCTGCGACGTGCCGCCGTTCCAGATCCGTGCGTCCGATTACGGAAGCCGTTACGGGTTGGTTGCGCAGGTTGAGGCCCTGTTTGATGGCCGTGACCTGGATGTCCTCCACTTGGATAACGGAGTCCGCCAGTGCCGGAGTGGAGTCTTCCGGCAGCGCGGGGGCGGCACATACGCTCATGGCGTGCAGGAGTATGCACGCCGACAGAAAGATGATATGGATCGCCTGGCGGATCATCGGATCGTTTCGAACGGCAAAAACGGCGCAGACCGTAGAGTCCGTCGGTTTTCTCCGATTTCGCCGGAGCGCCGCGTTCGCTTTTACCGCGATTGTTCGGGGACAAAGGAACGATATTCCGATCGTTTTTGCAACCCTCATTTATGAGGAGTGCGGATGTCGCTTTCGTCCACGTAGCCCATGCTGACGGCGCAGATGACGAGTGCGGCGACGGACTGTACGCCGAGCTTCTGCATGATGTTGCGGCGGTGGGAGATGACGGTCGTGAGCCCGATTTGCAGCCGGTCGGCGATCTGTTTGTTCAGCAAACCCTGAGCGATGAGCGTCAGCACTTCCGTTTCGCGTACGGAGAGCAGGTTGGCGGCCGGAGCGCCGTTCTGTCGGGGAAGGGCATGGTCGGGTCGGGGCGCTTCGCTGCGCAGGCACAGCAGATCGTGTACCAGTCGTTCTTCGCCGCCGAAGATATCGATCTGGCGCATTCGGGCGAACTGGGCCGAATACCCTTTGCCCAGCAGGATCGTCTTGTGACTGTTTTCCAGGAAGAAGGTGCGGTGGCGCATGAAAACCTGCATGGCGGCGAAATAGTGGAAATAACGCTCCGGTCCGGATGCGATGAATTCGGTGAAGCTGTCGAACACGGCGATCTCTCCCGGAGGACCTACCTTTTCGAGAATCGTCCGCAGGCCCAGCCCGATCAGGATGTTGGGCGTAATGACGGCGATGGCCGGTTTTGTCGGGGGACAGCTCATTCGTGGTGGTAGGGTTCGTTGTTCAGGATAGTGAAAGCCCGGTATATCTGTTCGGCGAAGATGGCTCGCACGATCTGGTGCGAGAAGGTCATCTTCGAGAGCGACAGCTTGGCGTCGGCTCGTGCATATACCTCGTCGGAGAATCCGTAGGGGCCGCCGATGACCATGACCAGCCGCCGGATGCCGCTCGCCATGCGTTTTTGCAGCCAGTAGGCGAAGTCGATCGAACGGTATTCGTCGCCCCGTTCGTCGAGCAGCACCACGTAATCCCCGTCGCCGAACTGACGCAGGAGGCTGGCGCCCTCGGTCATGCGCTGTTGTTTGGCCGAGAGGTTCTTGGTGTTTTTTACGTCGGGCAGGACCGTGACGGCGAAACGGCAATAGAAATTGATTCGCCGGGCATACATGGCCAGCAGCGATTCGATCTCCTTGGAGTCCGTTTTTCCGATTACGATCAGTTCGATGTTCACGTTGGTTGGTTTATGGTCGTCCTGCCGGCGGCTTTTGGCGGCGGAGCGGCGAGAGGTTGTTTCTGCGTCCGGCGATTCGCCGACAGGCATGACGGTTTCCGGTCGAATGTGCGGCCGGGGTACGTTACGGTTTTCAGGGGACTATTTCCAGGTCCGTATTCCACTCTCCGTCGGCATCGATGCAGATTACGGGACGCGAAGGTTCCACGGATTTGAGCCACTGATAGGCTTTGTACATATTATATCCGTTGCCCGACTCTCCGCCCAGAGCGAATCCGATGATGCAGGTGTGGTTGCGGGAGCGGTAGTACATGTTCCGCACGCGTTCGAGGTATTCGTCCGCAAGACGCGGATCGTTGCTCGGGGTGCCGCCTGCGGTGCGGTCGTCGCGCTTTTCCGGAGCGTTGATATTGGCCTGATCGATCACGAAGAGGCCCAGTTCGTCGCACAGATTGTAAAACCAGTAGGGTTGAGGCGCATTGGGCCAGATGGTGTTGATCCCTTTTTTCTTGAGCGCCAGTAGTTCTTTGCACGTGGCAGCGGCGTCCGCTGCCGCGTTGTATCTTTCGGAAACGATCGTGACAGGTTTGTCGAAACGGGTAATCTTCCCGTCTTTCATCTCCGTCTTTCCGAATCCTACTTTGAGGGGGATGTACTCCTTGAAGACTCCCTTGCGTTTGGTGTAGAGCATGACCCGGTAGAGCGGGGCGGCGCCTTTGGCTCCCCAGCTATTTTCGTAGGTGTGATAAATGTAGGGCGAGAAGCGTACCGTGTCGAGCGAGCGTCCGGGAACGGTTATGTCGTTTACGCTGAAATCGAGCAGCTTGCCGTTGGGGGCGTAAATGTCGAACCCGACGGTGATCGGTTCCTCGTAGTTGTAGCCGTTCTGCACGATCACCTCCAGGTCGAGCACGCCGAATTTGCGGGTCGAATCGGGGATCAGCGCTACGTTGAAATCGCGTATGCTGCGTTTCTCCTGGGCGAAAAGATAACTGTTGGTAAACGGTTTTACCGGGGTCGGAGTGAAACCTTTTTGCAATTCGGGCGTATTACTTTCGTGCAGTTCCAGTAAAATGATGTTATCGCCCTGTTTGACGTAGGGGGTAAGGTCGAAGTCGGCCGGAGCGAAAGGGTCTTCGACCACGGCTACGGTGCGGTCATTGACGCGGAGCGTGTAGGCCGTGCCCGTGTTTTCGAGATGGAGGTAGATGAACGAGTCGAACCAACCGTTCGGAAGATTGACCACATCCCCGATTCCGAGCACCTCTTCCCCGTCGTTCAGAAGCCCGGGGGCGAAAACCAGGTATTTGTCGGTGTTTTTCCGGTTGAGCGCATCGGCGTCTTCGCGGGTGTCGAACGGGACGAATTCGGAACGGTGGATGCGTCCCCCGTCTTGTCCGTAAACGGCCCCGGCATAACACAGGACGGCGATTGCGAGGAAAATTCGTTTCATGGCGGAATTGTACTATAATGCGATTGACAAAGGTACTTTTTTTTTGACAAATCACAAATATATCCTATCTTTGTCTATCTTTAAGAATGAGTAAAAACAAGAAGAAATTACCGAACGTATGAAAAGCTTGAGAATCGCAGAATTGCTGCAGTCGCCGGCGACGGACGCCGAGGTCGTTGTGAAAGGTTGGGTCAGAACCAAACGTGGAAATAAGAACGTGGCTTTCATCGCCCTGAACGACGGATCGTGTGTGGCGAATATGCAGGTTGTGGTCGATCTGGCGAAATTCGACGAGGAGCTGCTCCGTAAGGTGACTACCGGAGCCTGTCTGCGTGTGGACGGACGCTTGGTCGCTTCGTGCGGTGCGGGACAGGGTGTCGAGGTGCAGGCCGAGAAGATCGAGATATACGGTACGGCGGATCCCGAAACCTATCCTTTGCAGAAGAAGGGACATTCGCTCGAATTCCTGCGCGACATCGCTTATCTGCGTCCCCGTACCAACACGTTCGGTGCGATTTTCCGCATCCGTCACGCGATGGCCTATGCGATACATAAATATTTCAACGACAAAGGTTTCTATTACCTGCATACGCCGCTGATCACCGCTTCGGACTGCGAAGGCGCCGGGGCGATGTTCCAGGTGACGACGCTCGATCTGAACAACCTGCCCAAAACCGAAGAGGGGGCCGTGGACTATTCGCAGGACTTTTTCGGCCGTCCGTGCAGCCTGACCGTGTCCGGCCAGCTCGAAGGCGAGTTGGGAGCTTTGTCGCTGGGGCAGATCTATACTTTCGGCCCGACGTTCCGTGCCGAAAACTCCAATACGCCGCGCCACCTCTCCGAGTTCTGGATGATCGAGCCGGAAATGGCCTTTTACGAGCTGGAGGACAACATGGAGCTGGCCGAGGATTTCCTGAAATACCTGATCCGCTACGCGTTGGAGAACTGCCGCGAGGATCTGGAGTTCATGAACAAGATGTGGGACAACGGTCTGATCGAGCGGCTCAACTTCGTGTTGAACCACGAATTCAAGCGGCTGGATTACACCGAGGGCGTGGAGATTCTCAAGGCTTCGGGCCGCAAGTTCGAATTCCCCTGCGACTGGGGGTGCGACTTGCAGTCGGAACACGAACGCTATCTGGTCGAGGAGCACTTCAAGCGTCCGGTGATCCTTATCAACTATCCGAAGCAGATCAAGGCTTTCTACATGAAGCAGAACGAGGATGGAAAGACCGTCCGTGCGATGGACGTGCTGTTCCCGAAGATCGGCGAGATTATCGGCGGTTCGGAGCGCGAGGCCGACTACGAAAAACTTTCGGCCCGTGTACACGAACTGGGTATGAACGAGAAAGAACTCTGGTGGTATCTCGACACCCGTCGTTGGGGATCGGCTCCTCATTCCGGTTTCGGACTCGGGTTCGAGCGCCTGCTGCTCTTCGTGACGGGTATGGGTAACATCCGCGATGTGATTCCCTTCCCCCGTACGCCCAAGAATGCGGAATTTTAATTAAATCCGGACCATTTATCTATTAACCCGTTTTCAGCCGTTCCTGATAATACTTTTATCACGAACTGCAATATTTTATTTTATCAAAAGAAGAAGCCGATTACTAATTTCGAAGTTAATAATTGGGAGGAGACAAGTATGAGCATGATCAATCAAAAGCAGGTATTGTCCCTGCAACAGAAATTATCACCCCAGCAGATTCAGATGATCAAATTGTTGGAGTTGCCGACCATGCAGCTCGAGCAGCGGATCAAGCAGGAGATCGAGGAGAACATCGTGTTGGAGGAAGACGATCATACTCCGGAGGACGAGCAGCCGCAGCAGATTTCGGTGGAGGAATACCTCCGGGAAGACGAAACTCCTTCCTATAAGAGCCGTATCAACAATTATTCGAAAGACGACAAACCGCGCCAGGCCCCCCTTGCGGGCGGACGTTCGTTGCAGGAGTACCTGGTCGAACAGTTGGGATACCGCAATCTCTCGGAGCAGGATATGCGTCTGGCCGTTTATCTGGTCGGCAGTATCGAGGAGGACGGCTATCTGCGCCGGAGTTTGGAGGCTATCGCCGACGACATCGCCTTCACGCAGGGCGTAGATGTTTCGGTCGAGCACTTGGAACGATTGCTGTCGATTATCCACGAACTCGAACCGACCGGTGTAGGTGCCCGCAACCTGCAGGAGTGTTTATTGTTGCAATTGGATCAGGAGAATCTTAATACCCGCTCCCGCCGGCTGGCCCGCAAGATCGTGGAGTGCTATTTCGACGAGTTTGTCAAAAAGCATTACGAAAAACTGATGGCCCGGCTTCAGGTTTCCGAGGACGAATTCCGCGAGGCGATCGAAGAGATTACCCGCCTTTCACCCAAACCGGGCAACCTTTACTCCGAAGGCGGGGCCGATACGACGCCTTACGTGACGCCGGATTTCATCCTCGATTACCACGAAGGGCATTTCGACCTGACGCTCAATTCGGGTAATCTTCCCGAAGCGAGAATCAATCATCGTTATATCGAAATGATGCGGGGCATGGTGGATTCCGACGGTCGGGTCAAGGAGAAGGACCGCGAGGCGATTCAGTTCGTCAAGAGCAAGATCGATTCGGCCAAGTGGTTCATTTCGGCGATCAAGCAGCGGCACGATACGCTGATGCGGACGATGCAGGAGATTCTCGATTACCAGCAGGAATATTTCAAGGACGGTAACAAAAGTAAGTTGCGGCCGATGATCCTCAAGGATATCGCCGATCGCACGGGGTTGGACGTATCGACCATTTCGCGCGTGGTGAACAGCAAATATGTACAGACCCAGTTCGGCATCATTCTGCTCAAGTCGCTCTTCTCGGAGGCGATGCAGACCGACAGCGGCGAGGAAGTGTCGAGCTATGAAATCAAGAATATCCTCCAGCAGTGCATCGACGAGGAGGATAAACGCAAGCCTCTGACCGATGAAACATTGATGGATATCCTCAATTCGAAGGGGTACCGCATCGCACGTCGTACGGTGGCCAAGTATCGGGAGATGTTGAGTATTCCGGTGGCACGGCTCCGTAAACAGATTTAATCGCGTAGAAGATGTATTTGCGTTTGTCGAAGGCTGTTTCCGTTGTGCTGCATCCGTTCCTGGTGCCGCTCTATATGGTGTCGCTGCTGTTGCTGGCCGGTACGGTCTATTCGCTTTATCCGCTCAAGGTCAAGATATACCTTATTTGGGTGACGCTGCTTTTTACGACGATCATTCCGGTTTTGGTGATCGCACTGCTCAAGTCGTATCGTAAGATCGGCGATGCGGATTTGAGCGACCGCAAGGAACGCTTCATCCCGCTGCTCGCTATGATCGCCTGCTATACGTTGTGCGCCGTCGCCATTGCGAGGATTCCTTCGGCGCAGATGTTGAGCCGTTTTATGTTTGCGGGAGCCTGTTGTGTCGCCGTGTGTCTTTTTGTCAGCTTTTATTGGAAGATCAGCCTGCATATGACGGCGTTGGGTGCTGCCGTGGCTTTTATCGTTCTGATCAATATCGCCAGCGGCGGGGGACTCTTCGCTGCGTTTATCGCAGCCCTGCTCGCTGCCGGTGCGCTCGGCTCCGCCCGGCTGAAACTGGGGTATCATACGCTGTCGCAAGTGGCGGTGGGATTCGCAACTGGTTTTATCGTCGCCGCAGGCGTCGGTTTGTTCAACTGGTAATATCTATGAAAAATAAGGCAGTGTGTCTTTATGACACACTGCTGTTTTATTATCGGGATGCGGCAAAGTCATTTACGATAGTAAATTCCTGTCGCTCTTACCCGCAAATGCCTTGTCTTGCATCCATTCTGACATTCCTTATTCAGGGGTTGTGCCTGAAATTTTCATTTCGACACAGCCCCGTTTTAATATTACGGGTTGCTATTTTTTCAACTGTCCGCCCAGCATGATGCCGGGATAATTTTGCATGACGGAGGCGATTTGCTGCATTTTCTCGTTCGCAGCGTATTCCGGAGAGGAGTGCCGCACGGCTTCGAGCGCATCGCCTGCATCGAACTGGAGCGTCAGCACCTCGCCGCGCAGGGAGAGATAGCCTTGAAAGGTGGCTTGTTTCCCGTCTTGGATCAGCGTGATGGCGGCTGTTCCGGTGGCGGGATCGTAGCTATACGTCCCGTCGATCTCATGTCCGCCCATAGAGGCGTGGAGCCGGTTGCGTTTTTTGAAGGAAACGGTCCCCTGTCCCGGCACGAGGCCTGCCTTGACGTAATGGGTCGCCAACTGGTCTTGCAATCCGGCTACGGCGATCGAGGCGAACATATCGTCGCCCTTGTATTCGATGCTGGGAGCCTGGTAGGTCCAGACTCCGAGGAGCGCTTCTTCCGACGGATAGGTCGGCGGTGTGGCCTCTTCCTGTTTCGCGGAGTGACTACCTCCTAAAAGTTGCTGGAGTTTTTCATTCATCGATTGTCCCGAAACAGCGATTGTCGCGCATACGACGAACAGGGCGGACAGACATAATGTACGTTTCATATCCGAATGATATTATTTGGAAAAATTGAACCCGATGGCGATACTCTTGTATTTTTCGAGCGAAGCTGTCAGGGGTTGCAGCGATGCGATTTTTGCTCCGATTCCCGAGAGCAGCTCCATGAGTTTTTCGCTCGGAAAGACCAGCTGCATCTGTGAGCCGCTCAGGTAGGCATGGCCGGTCAGGGAACCCAGTTTGCCCGGTGCTTTGCTGAAGTGGAGCGTAATGGCATGTGTTTCGGGGTTGAATTCGTAGGTTCCGTTCAGGGAATGGGTTCCTAACAGCGCTTCGAAAGCACCGTCCGTATCGAACGTGAAATGACAGGCTCCGGGTTTGATTCCCGCCAGTTGGTAAACCGGGTCGAGTTTTTTCTCGACGCTACTCGAAAGAGCCGAGCCGCCCAACTCGCTCAAGGTGTCGTCGCTTTCGAATTTGACGCCCGGACCGGAGTATTCCCACCGGCCCGTAATAGCCATTTGGGTCAGTTTTCCTCCCGTGACTTTATCTGCGGCACTGGTCGCCGCTTTGGAGAGGGCGTCTTTCCAGTCTTGGGCCTGAAGTGTGCTGCAACCTATGAGCAATACCGCGAGAATAAGCAATTTTTTCATAGCCGAATAGCAAGAGCTGTTTTATTTTTCCTGAATCAGAAGATCGATTTCCCGCAACCACAGGGTTGCCGTAGCGTCCGAAGGCATGCGCCAGTCGCCGCGCGGCGAGAGGGAGATGATGCCAACTTTCGGACCGTCGGGCATGGCCGAGCGTTTGAACTGCTGCGAGAAGAATCGCTGGAAGAATACCCGCATCCAGCGCAGGATCGTCGCCCGGTCGTAGCGTCCGTCGAACGCTGTTTCCGCAGCGAAGAGGATTTTTGCCGGGGAGTAACCGTTCTGGATGAAGTGGTAGAGGAAAAAGTCGTGCAACTCGTAAGGCCCTACCAACTTCTCGGTGTGCTGGGCGATTCCTCCCTCTTCGCCGGACGGCAGCAGCTCGGGGCTGATCGGCGTGGCGACCACGTCGAGCAGGATCTCGCGGATCGCATCGTCCTGACATACCTGGGCCATCCATCGTAGAAGCACCTGGATCAGGGTTTTGGGCAGCGAGGCGTTCAGACCGTACATCGACATCTGGTCACCATTGTAGGTCGCCCAGCCCAGTGCCAGTTCGCTCAGGTCGCCCGTGCCGAGGACCATGCCGTGCTCCATGTTGGCGATGTCCATCAGGATTTGTGTCCGCTCCCGGGCCTGGGCGTTTTCGTAGGCGGAAGATTGTTCTTCGGGGTTGAGTCCGATATCGGCGAAGTGTTGTTCGCAGGCTTTGCGGATGGAAATTTCGCGGGAAGTGATGCCCAGGCAGCGCATCAGGGCGATCGAGTTGCGGTAGGTGCGGTTGCTGGTGCCGAATCCGGGCATTGTGACGCCGATGATGCCTTTGCGGTCGAGCCCGAGGCGATCGAAAGTCCGCACGGCGATCAGTAGGGCCAGTGTGGAGTCCAAGCCGCCGGAAACCCCGATGACGACCTTTTTGCAATCGGTATGCTGCAGGCGCTGGGCCAGCCCCATCGTCTGAATGTTGATGATTTCACGACCCGATTCGTCCATCTCTTCGGGCGTTTGCGGCACGAAAGGATGGGAATTGAACTCCCGGTCGAGGGTGACGTTCGCGGGGTTTTCCGGCAGGGGAATTTCGACGATGATGCGCTCGGCGGGACGGTGCGGCGCGAAAGTCGTGGTACGGCGGCGCGAGTTGAGGAGCTTTTCGGTGTCTATGTCCGCGACGATCAACTGTTCCTCGGTCGAAAACCGTTCGGTGCGCCGCAGCATCCGGCCGCTCTCGACGATCAGGCCGTTGCCGCCGAATACCAGGTCGGTCGAAGATTCTCCGTAGCCGGCTGAACAGTAGATGTAGGCCGACTGGGTCCGGGCCGATTGCGATTTGACCAGCGTGAGCAGGTAGTTGTGCTTGCCCAGCACTTCGGGCGATGCCGAGAGGTTGAAAAGTATCTGGGCGCCGTCCACTGCCTGATGCAGCGACGGGGCGGCCGGAACCCACATATCCTCGCAGATTTCCACGCCGAACTTCACGCCTCCGATGTTGAAAAGCATGTTGCGGCCGAAGTCGGTATCCTGGCCGCACATCCGGATCGTGGCCAGGCCGATCTCTTCGCCCGACATGAAGCAGCGGGCCTCGTAAAATTCCGAGTAATTGGGAATATATGTCTTGGGGACCACGCCGTGAATACGTCCCTGAGCGAAAACTACCGCGCAGTTGTAGAGGGCATTGCCGTAAGTGACGGGCATACCGACGATGGCGACGATGGGCAGTTCGCGGGTCTGGGCGAGGATATAGCCCAAGGCCTGTTCCGCCGCATGGAGCAAGGCGGGTTGCTGGATCAGATCGCCGCAGGTATAGGAGGTGATGCATAGTTCTGGGAAGAGGATGATGCTTGCTCCCCGGTCGGCGCCCTTGCGGATCAATTCGGTGATATGTTGGGCGTTATAGTCGCAATCGGCGATCCGTACATGGGGAACTGCCGCCGCTACTTTCAGAAAACCAAATCTGTTCATACGATTTTTGCCGGTTTATTTTTTTCGTTTTCTGTCCCGAAGCGTATCGAACATCTTCGTACGGTCCGGGTATCGGAAAAACTCTCGGTTTGTTTTTTTGCGTTTTTTCGCTCGGCATGATCCGAACGGATTCGGCTTCGTGTCCGCCTGTCGAAAACGCTTGTTGTACAATATTTTTATTTTGTCCAGAGCTGGGCCAGGTTCAGGATCACCTGCATGGCTTTGTGCATGGTCGTCAGCGAGCAGTACTCGTAACGGCCGTGGAAATTCATGCCGCCGGTGAAGATGTTGGGGCAGGGGAGTCCCATGAAGGAGAGCCGTGCACCGTCCGTGCCGCCTCGGATGGGCTTCACGAGCGGTTCGACCCCCGCCATTTTCATTGCCTCGATCGCCTTGTCGATCACCTGCGGATGCGGTTCGACCATCTTGCGCATGTTGTAGTACGAATCCTTGAGCGTGAGGGTCAGTACCCCTTCGCCGTATTTGCGGGCGAGCAGATCGACGCACTCCTGCATGTAGTTCTTGCGGGCTTCGAAACGGGCGCTGTCGTGGTCGCGGACGATGTAGCTGATCTGCGCCTGATCGACCGTACCGTTGAGGGCGATACAGTGGTAGAAGCCGTCGTAGCCTTCGGTGTGTTCGGGTCGCTCCCAGGCCGGCAGCAGGGCGTTCAGCTCGCATGCTACCTGGATGGCGTTGATCATCTTGTCTTTGGCGTAGCCCGGGTGGACGTTGCGGCCCTGAATCTCGATCTTGGCGCTCGCGGCGTTGAAGTTCTCGTATTCGAGTTCCCCCTCGAAGCCGCCGTCCATCGTGTAGGCGAAGTCGGCGCCGAAGGCCTTGACGTCGAAGAAGTCCACGCCCCGGCCGATCTCTTCGTCGGGGGTGAAGCCGATGCGGATCTTGCCGTGCCGGAGCTCCGGATGTGCGAGCAGATATTCCGCAGCGGTCATGATCTCCGCCACGCCCGCCTTGTCGTCGGCGCCCAGCAGCGTCGTGCCGTCCGTGTGGATCAGCGTATGTCCCTTGAAGAAGCTCAGCTCCGGAAAGTCCGCGACTTTCATCGTCACGCCGGCGTTCAGCCGGATGTCCTTGCCGTCGTAATTCTCTATGACGTGCGGTTTCACGTCGGCGCCGCTCATATCGGGTGCGGTGTCCACGTGGGCGATGAATCCGATGACGGGGGCTTTTTCGCAGCCGGGCGTCGCGGGGATCGTACCCATGGCGTAGCCGTACTTGTCCACCGTGACCTCGGTGAGGCCCAGGGCCTTCATCTCTTCGGCCAGATAATCGAGCAGCACCCGCTGTTTCGCGGTCGAGGGGAAAGTTTCGCTCGACTCGTCGCTCTGGGTGTCGAACGAAACGTATTTCAGAAATCTGTCTTTGAGTTCCATAGTATATATCGTTGATTTTTTATTCTTCCTTTTTAGCGCGGAGCGAATGTACGGCGAAATAGATGATAAGCGCCAGATACATGCCTAGACCTACCCACGAGGCTGCGTTCGAACTGTTCCACTGCGTGAGTTTCCAGTCCACGTCGGCGAATTTCAGGATCGCTCCCACTACGCCCATCAGGGCGCCGCCTGCGATGAAGCCCGACGCGATGAGCGTACCCTGGCTCATACGTGCCTTGTTGAGCGCCTGATCTTTCGATCGGGTCGATACGAACCAGGCGATCAGACCGCCGATCAGCAGCGGAAGATTGAGCTGCAGGGGCAGGAACATGCCCAGTGCGAATGGAAGGGCCGGAATACCGATGCCGGTGAGTACCAGCGCGAGGACTGCGCCGCAGAAATAGAGTACCCAGGGAGCCGTTCCGCCCTGCATCAGGGGTTGGATCACGGCGGCCATGGCATTGGCCTGCGGAGCTTCCAGCGGGCTGCCGGGGCCGAAGCCGTAGGTTTTGTTCAGAATAATCATCACGCCTGCGACGGTAGCGGCCGAAACGAAGACGCCGAGGAATTTCCAGCTCTCCTGTTTTTTCGGCGTGGTGCCGATCCAGTAGCCGATCTTCAGGTCGGTGATGAAGCCGCCGGCGGTCGAGAGGGCCGTGCAGACCACGCCGCCAATGATCAGTGCGGCGGTCATGCCGGCCGTACCGTTCAGGCCGATGCTTACGAGTACCAGCGACGCGAGGATCAGCGTCATGAGGGTCATACCCGAAACGGGGTTGCTGCCGACGATGGCGATGGCGTTGGCTGCGACCGTCGTGAAAAGGAACGAGATGACGAAGACGATTAGCAGCGCCACGGCCGTCTGCCCCCAGTTGCCCAGAATGCCGAACTGGAAAAAGAAGAAGGTGGTGGCGAGCGCCGCGATCAACGTAGTGAGAATCGTGCGCATGGTCAGGTCGCGCTGGGTGCGCGGTACGTTCGTTTCGGCTTTTTTCTTGCCCGAAAACTCGCTGACGGCGAGCCCCATCGCCTGTTTGATGATGCCGCTCTGACGGATGATGCCGATAAGCCCGGCCATGGCGATTCCGCCGATACCCAGCGGACGACCGAAGGTCTGGTACAGCTCTTCGGGGGACATGCCTGCGCCCGTGGCGGTCGAACCGACCACCGGAACGACGAGCAGCCAGATCAGGAACGAACCGGCGGCGATGATGGCCGAATATTTCAGTCCGATGATGTAACCCAGGCCGAGCACCGCAGCACTCGTATTGACTTTGAGCAGGGTTTTGAACTTATCGGCGCAGAGGGTGCCCCAAGCCGTCATGCGGGTCGAGATCTCTTCCGTCCAGAGGCCGAAGGTGCTCGCTGCGAAGTCGTACAGACCGCCCACCAGTCCGGCTACGGCCAGCAGCTTGGCCTGATTGCCGCCTTTTTCGCCCGATACGAGCACTTCGGTCGTGGCCGTCGCCTCCGGGAAGGGGTACTTGCCGTGCATCTCCTTGACGAAATATTTGCGGAAGGGGATGAGCAGCACGATGCCCAGGATACCGCCCAGTACCGACGAGAGGAATACTTTGTAGAATGCGGTTTCCAAACCGAGGATGTAGAGCGCCGGCAGGGTGAAGATCGCTCCGGCGACGATGATGCCCGACGAGGCGCCGATCGACTGTATGATGACGTTCTGTCCCAGCATGTTTTTTTTGCCCAGCATGTTGCCGACGCCTACGGCGATAATGGCGATCGGTATGGCTGCTTCGAACACCTGGCCGATGCGCAGGCCCAGATAGGCTGCGGCGGCGGAGAAGAGAACGGCCATCAGCAGGCCCATCGTAACCGAATAGGGAGTGACCTCCTTCGGCTTGGCGTCGGCCGGCATCATCGGGACGTACTCTTCGCCCGGTTTGAGTTCGCGGTACGCGTTGTCGGGCAGAGATTGAGAGGGTTTGGTTTGTTCCATTGCGTATGTAGGTTTTCGTTAAAATTTCGAGGCAACTTACAAAAGTAGGTTTTTCTTTCAGAAAATCAAACGCAATGGCTCCTAAAAATGCGGCAATTCGTATTGCCGGGGCATTTTTCGGTTCCGGTCGTCGAAAAGATGATTATCGCCCGGCGGCATGCGATGGCGCGGAATCCCTGGGTCGGAGCCGGCGTTTCGCTGCGCCGGCAGAAGGTCATATCCGGCGGATGAAATCCGCCATGACCGACACTAACTTTTCGGAAACAGGCGCGGCAGCATCCATATAAATAGTCGTTTTTTGCCGTTGAGGATCGGTCACTTCGCTCTGTTTCAGCAGGTGGGTCATCCCTTCGATGATGACTTTGTCGGCGTCGGGCCGGGCTTGGGCCAGAGCTTCGGCATTGTCGGCGGATATCTGGATGTCGTTGTCGCCATTGACGATCAGGACCGGCTGTTTTACCTGCCGGATCACTTCGCGCGGGTCGTATTGCATCCACGAGATCAGGTAAGGCTGTACGGAAGGTCGGAAGATACCTTGTAAAATTGCGGGAATATCTTCGGTCGTTTTCCCTTGTTTGAGCCGGGAGAGGATGGACTGTACGTTGAGGATGAGTCCGGGATTGTAGGAGATCAGTTCGCGGGTGAGCTGGAATTGCAGGATTTCGTCGATCGGGTAGCCGGCTCCCGCCAGCGAGATGACGGCCGCGACGTCGGGCGATTCGGTCGCTGCGACCAATGCGACGAGCGAACCTTCGCTGTGCCCGGCAAGGATGATTTTTCGGAAGCCGCGCTCCTTGAGGTAATCCGTCAGGGCTTCGGCGTCGGCGATGTAGTCGGCCAGGCGCAGCCGGTCTTCCTGTTTGTAAAGTTCCGGATCTTGGTAACGGCTGCCTCCGATGCCCTGTTTGTCGTAGCGGAGCGAGGCGATTCCCTCTTTTTCGAGCGCACGGGCGAGCATGTAGTAGGTGTTGGTTATTAGGCCCGAGCCGCTGTTGCCGTTGCGGTCGGTCGGTCCCGAGCCGGCGATGATCAGCACCGCTGCGTCGCTTCCTTCGTCGGGTACGGTCAGCGTTCCGGAGAGTTTGCCCCAGGAACGGGAAACCGAGATTTCCTCCTCTTTGGACTGGGAGGGAAGCGCCGCAAGCAACAGCAGTCCGGCGATGAGGTATCTGAATGTTTTCATGGTCGCTGTGTTTGTTAATCGAATCGTTACAGGAGATCGGCGAGCCTCTCCAGTCCGATGCTGTGCGATCCTTTGACCAGGATCAGGGCCTGCGATACGGGATGTTTCCGGAGCTCTGCGGCCAGTACTTCCTGCGACGGGTAGAGAGTCGTGTCGGCGGGTCGGGATTCCAGGCTGCGGTAAGCCTTCGCGAAATGCGGTCCGACCAGCAAGATACGGGCATCGGGAATTTCGGCGGCGAGGGAGATGATATGGCGGTGTTCCGCATCCGACCAGTCGCCCAGTTCCAGCATATCGCCGAGGATCAGTATCTTCCGGGTGCAGCCTTCGAGCGGTTCCTGCCGGAAGTTGACGAGCGATGCCTGCATGCTCGAGGGATTGGCGTTGTAACAGTCGAGAATCAGGGTATTCTGCCCGGTGCGTATTTTTTGTGAGCGGTGGTTGTCGGGCCGATAGGAGCCTACGGCATAGCGGATGCGTTCGTCGTCCACGCCGAAATAACGCCCGACGGCGACCGCCGCAGCGACATTGAAGCGGTTGTAGTCCCCTTCGAGGTGGTGCTCCACGCCGTCGGCCAGCGTGGTCGGGTAACACTCCGCAGCCAGCGTTTCGCGTTCGGCCGCCATGGACATCAGGACCGGGTCGTTGGCAGGAACGAAAACGCGCCCTCCGGTCCGGGCGAGCCAGTCGTACAGCTCGCCTTTCCCGCGCCGGACACCCTCCGGGCCGCCGAAGCCTTCCAGGTGGGCTCGTCCGATGTTGGTGACGATGCCGTAGTTGGGTTCCGCGATCGAGCAGAGCAGGGCGATCTCCCCGCACGCGCTCGCACCCATCTCCACGATGCCGAACTCCACGTCGCGGGTCATTGCCAACAGGGTCAGCGGTACGCCGATGTGGTTGTTCAGGTTGCCCCGGGTGGCATAGACTTCGTATTTCTCGGCCAGTACGCGGCTGACCAGCTCCTTCGTGGTGGTTTTGCCGTTGCTGCCCGTGATGGCGAGGATCGGCAGCCCCAACTCCCGGCGGTGTTCCCGGGCGAGGGTTTGCAAGGTTTGCAGTGCGTCGTCCACGACGATCAGACGGTCTGCCTTGTCGGGGCGGGTGTTCGGGAGCGAGGGATCGTCCACGACGGCGTATGCCGCCCCCTTTTCGAGGGCGTCGGCTGCGAAGCGGTTGCCGTCGAACGACGCCCCCCGGAGTGCGAAGAATACGGAGTCGGGCTCGATACGGCGGGAGTCCGTCGAAATGCGCGGATGGCGCAGATACAGTTCATACAGGGATGACATCGGGGAAATCGAATATTTGGTCATGTTTTCCTTGTCCAAAAGAAGAGCGGAACGCTTGCCGATGGGAAGCCCGGCGAGGGGCATTTGCCTTTTCGGAAATCCCGGCGGCTCCGGAACCCGCGTCGGAGCGGAAATGTTGTGGCCCTTAAATATGTTTGTCGCCTTCGTTGTATTTCACTTCGTCGATGAACTTCTTGATGTTCTGTTCCTCGCTGCGCGGACAGATCAGCAGCACGTCCTCCGTATCCACCACGATGTACTCCTTCAGGCCGTTGATGACGGCTACTTTGCCTTCCGGGAGGGAGACGATGCAACTGCGGGTATTTTCGTCCGTATAGCATCCCTTCTCGGGTTTGGCGTTGGCGTAACGGTCCTTGCGGGCGTGCTGGTAGAGCGAGCCCCAGGTCCCCACGTCGCTCCAGCCGAACTCTCCGCGGCGTACATAGACGTTGTTCGCCTTCTCCATCACGCCGTAGTCGATCGAGATGGAGCGGCATTCGGAGAATACCCGGGCGATGGCTTCCGCTTCTTCTGAAGTGCCCAATACCGGCTGGATGTCCGAGAAGAGGGCGTGGTGCTCGGGCAGGTAGGTGCGCACCGCTTCGATGATGTCGCCGACTTTCCAGACGAAGATGCCGGAGTTCCAGAGAAATTCGCCGCATTGCAGGAACGTCTGCGCCAGCTCCAGGTTGGGTTTTTCGGTGAAACACTTGACCTTGCTGATGGTCCGGTCGTCCGATACCTGGATATAGCCGTAGCCCGTTTCCGGACGGGTGGGCTTGATGCCGACGGTCATCAGAGCCGCCCGGTCGTCGATGAAGTCGAGGCATTCGCCGATGATGGCGCGGAAATCCTCCTCGTTGAGGATCAGGTGATCCGCCGGGGTGACGATCATCTTCGCTCCCGGATCGCGCTTCTGCAGTCCGTAGGCTGCATAACAGATGCAGGGAGCCGTGTTGCGTCCGACGGGTTCGCAGAGTACCTGTTCCGGCCCGAGTTCCGGGATTTGTTCCAGCACGAGGTCTTTGTAGCGGGCGTTGGTCACGACCAGGAAATTTTCAGCCGGAGCCAGTTTTTCGAAACGCTCGTACGTCATGCGTATAAACGACTTGCCGGTGCCGAGGATATCGAGGAATTGCTTGGGCTTGGATTGGCGGCTTTTGGGCCAGAAGCGGCTGCCGATGCCGCCGGCCATGATGACGCAATAGGTATGTTTGTCCATGATGAGTTGTCGCTGCGGTTTGTTTTTGAATGATTTCAGAATTTACGGCCGGCATCGCCGGATCGATCCATTAGACAAAGATAGCTAAAATTATTCTCGGATGAAAATTAAATATTGTTCGGTATGTTTTTGAAATGCGGATATTTGTCGGCCAGGGAAATTTTACGGATGATACGGACGAATCGTACAACGAACTATCCGGCACTTGGGAAAAAGTGCCGGATAGTGGACGTGGAGTCGAGAGATGCGGTTTACCGCAGTACGACGGTGATCGACATCGGACCGTGCGCCCCGAAGACCAGGGCCTGTTCGATATCTGCGGTTTTCGACGGTCCGGACATGAAGTATCCGTATTCGAAGTCGTCCAATTCCGGTCGGGCGAGAGCCTCGTGCATCGTATCGACCAGCGCATCGCGCGGGATGAGGATCATCAGGGCCGTGGCACCGAAATAGAGGGCTTTGTGGCGGATATCCTGCCGGATCCATACCGCGCCGTTTTCCGCCACGCCGAAACAACCGTCGATTACGCCCAGGTCGATATCGATCAGCTTCCGGGCGTCGTCCACCGTGTCGGGGTTGATAGTGGCGTGTGCTTCGGGCAGGACGGAGGCGATGGTTTTGGCGTCGGGATAGTATCGGCGGATCAACTCTGTAAGGGGGTTCCCGTCTGCCGCGACGACCTGCCCGCCGGCCGCTTTCACGGCTTCGGCGAAGGCGGCCGTGCGATCTTCGAACCGCAGCGGAGTGAAGTCGAAAGCGGGGTAATCGACCGGAGGCATGGCGGCTCCGGCGATGCGGTTCAGTATTATTTCTTTGCTGTTCATCGTTCGGTCGGTTTTTCGGATTTGACTTTGCCCGCTTTCCACCGGGCGTTGAAGGTGCTTCGGGCGAAGTGGGGTATGTCGCGCCCGTAAGCATACCAGGGGTTCAACTTGTTGTTGAGTACGAAGCGGGGCAGGTATTCCGCGATGCGGGCCGCTCCGACAGCCGCGTAAAAACGGCCCGGACCGCCCATGGCGAAGTCCATACCTTTGACCATGAACTTTTTGTGCCAGTCGATCAGGTTCTTTTCGCCCATCTCCTGCCGCCACGCGTAGATCTGTTCTCCGAGGTCGATCTTGGCCGGGCATACGTCCGAGCAGGAGTAACAGAGCGAGCAGCCCGAAACATTGCCGCCGTACCGTTCGGGCGAACGGAGCATACCCAGGTTGATACCCAGCGGTCCCGGGATGAAATACGAGTAGGAGTAACCGCCCGATCGCCGGTAAACGGGACAGGTGTTCATGCAGGCGCCGCAGCGCAGGCATTTGAGCATGTTGCGGTGCGCCGCGTTAGCCAGGGATTCCGTACGGCCGTTATCGACGATGATGACGTGGATCTGTTTGCCCGGTGCGGGACGTCGGTAGAGCGAGGTGTAGGCCGTTACGGGCTGTCCGGTGGCCGAGCGGGCCAGCAGGCGGGTGAAGACGGCGAGCGCCCGGTAGTCGGGGATCACCTTTTCGAGCCCCATGATGGCGATGTGCAGGTCGGGGAACGAAGTGCCGAGGTCCGCGTTGCCCTCGTTGGTGCAGACGGCGAACGCCCCGGCTTCCGCCACGGCGAAATTGACGCCCGTCATGGCGATGTCGGCGCCGAGGAACTTGGAGCGCAGGTGAATCCGGGCCTGGTGCGTGAGATAGGTCGGGTCGCTGTTGCCGGGTTCGGTATGCCACACTTTTTCGAAGAGGGCGCCGACCTCTTCGCGGCGGACGGCGATCGCGGGTAACACGATGTGGCTGGGCGGCTCGTGCAGCAACTGCATGATGCGTTCCCCCAGGTCGCTTTCTACGGCATCGACGCCGCGCTGGAGCAGATAGGGCGTCAGTCCGCACTCCTCCGACAGCATCGACTTGCTCTTGATGAGGTTCTTGCCGCCGTGAGCCGAAACGAGCTCCCAGACCGTGCGGTTCATCTCGTCGGCATCCGCAGCCCAGTGGACGACGATGCCGTTGGCGGTGGCGTTGCGTTCGAACTCTTCGAGGTAATGGGCCAAGTGGCTCAGCGTGTGGCGTTTGATCTGTGACGAAGCTTCCCGCAACGCCTCCCATTCGGGAACTTCGTGCATCATTCTGTCGCGCTTGGCGCGTACGGCGAACAGGGCTTTGTCGTGCCAGGCGGTGCGCGGTGCGTCGGCGATGAATTTCGCCGCGGCTTTGGAGTGGCTGCTCATAGTGTCGAGGTGAGGATTTGTACGATGTGCAGGGTGCGGATCGGGAGTTTGTCGTGGTCGATGATGCCCTGCATGTGCATCAGGCACGAACTGTCGGCGCCGGTGATGTATTCGGCGCCCGTGGAGAGATGGTCGCGTACTTTGTCGCGTCCCATGCAGGTTGAAACGGCGTTCTCCTCGACGGAAAACATACCGCCGAAGCCGCAGCACTCGTCGATGCGCGAGGGTTCGGCGATTTCGATGCCTTCGACCATCGTGAGCAGATCACGCAGTTTCGAGAAGCGGGGCTGGTTGAGCTCGCTCGGCGAACCGAGCCCGAGCTTGCGCAATCCGTGGCAGGAGTTGTGGATGCTCACCTTATGCGGGAAACGGGCCGGGAGCGAGGCCGGTTTTACGACGTCGTGTACGAATTCGCAGATCTCCCAGATGCGGGAGTCGATGCAGGCGTGTTCGCGGTAGTTGTCCAGCAGGCGGGGGTATCCCTCCTTGACGAAGACCACGCAACTGGCCGAAGGCCCCACTACGTAGTCGTATTTGGCGAAGAGCGCTTCCATCCGCTCGGCCAGGGCCTTGGCGTCACGCTCGTAGCCCGCATTGGCCATCGGCTGGCCGCAACAGGTCTGATCGAGGGGATAATCTACCTCTACGCCCAACTGCGTGAGCAGCTTGTAAGAGGCTTCGCCCACCTCGGGATAGAGCGCGTTGATGTAACAGGGAATGAAAAGTCCAACTTTCATCGGTCGTGTGTGTTTAGAAGCTGTTTGCCGAAAAAGCAACAAACAGGATTCCAAAGTTAACTTTTTTCTGAAAAATATGGATGTTGAGGGTGAAAATAGCTTCCGGCAATTTTTTTCGATGTGCATTTTACGACGGTCGTGTGCGTGTAACCGATAGATTTTTCCTATATTTGCCTACTAATAGGTGGACTAATTCTTTTACAAATGCGGATACGACTTTTCACGATACCGAATTTATTGACCCTCATGAATCTGCTCTGCGGGTCGTTTGCCGTCGTGGCAGCACTGATGTACAATGATTTGACGCTCGCTTTCTGGCTGATAGTCGCGGGAATCGTGTTCGATTTTTTCGATGGTTTCGTGGCCCGTCTGTTGCATTCGTCTTCGGCGATCGGGGTGCAGCTCGATTCGTTGGCGGATGTCATTACTTCGGGACTGGCTCCTGCCGCAGTGCTCTGGCAGGTTTGCCTGCAGACCGAACCTTGCTGGCTGCCGGAGGGCTGGAAGCTCGGGTATGGCGTGTTCGTCCTGGCGGCGTTTTCTGCGCTGCGTCTGGCCAAGTTCAACATCGACGAAACGCAGACGGTCGAATTCTGCGGACTTCCGACGCCCGCCGGATCGCTTCTCTGCGCTTCGCTCGGCATGCTGTGGCAGCAGGGAATGCTCGCTCTCTCTTCGGACGGGGTGTTGCTGGTCGCCGTGCTGACCTCCCTGCTCCTCGTTTCTCCGATCCGCATGTTCGCTCTCAAGTTCCACGGCTTCGGTTGGCGCGGAAACGAGGTGCGATACCTCTTTCTGCTGGCGAGTATCGTGTTGATAATTATACTTCGTACATACGCTATCCCGGTAATTATCGTTTTATATATCGTCGTGTCGGCGGTTCGCTGGCTCTGCATGCGCTCGGGAAATCCCGATAAAGCACCGAAAGCCTGATTTTTTACTATCTTTGCCGCGATTTGCGCGTACGTATTCCGATGTTTCCGAAGGTGTTGAAAAAAATTCTGTGGATTTTGCTGTGGGGAGGGCTGTTGGCCTTTCCGACGTTGGAGGCATCCGCTCAATTCGACGCCAGCGCGATTCTGCGAAATCAGAACAATCAGAATCCGAACGACCCGAATAATCCGAACAATATGCTCGGCAGCAACCCGTTCCAGACGCAGAACGGCGAGGAACAACCCGCCATGCCGACCGATTCGACCAAGAAAAAGCGGATTCGAAAGCCTCTCGAATCCTATTTTTTCAACGATTCGATCCGTGCGCTGCCCAACTTTTCGTGGACGATCTCGCGGGACTACAACCAGGTGCATATCAATCCGCTCGATACCACGCTCGCCACTTTCCGCATCGACTACCCGTTTTATAAGGAAGGCGTCGGCCATGCTGCCGTGGGTGCGTTGGGACAGGCTTCGTTACCGTACAACTACTTCGAACGGCCTCAATACCGCAACTTCTCTTTTGCCGAAGGGTTCGATGTCTATACCTATCGCATGGAAAACGTCCCCTTCTACAACCTCAAACGGCCGTATTTTCACTTCATGTACCTTGAGTCTGGACAGAAGAAGTTCCGGGAGGAGAATTTCAGCCTGACGCTGGGGCATAATATTTCGCCGACTACCGGCTTCAACGTCAATTATCGGTCGCGCGGTACCAAGGGCCTTTACGAGTGGTCCCGTACCAAGAACCACAACCTTTCGGTCGCCGTTTCGCATACGGGAAAGCGTTATTCGGTGCATGCCGGATTCATCAACAACCACATCGAGACGCGTGAGAACGGCGGCGTGGTGGGTGAATGGGCGATTCGGGATACGACCTTCGAAATGCCGTCGGGCGTGCCGATGAAACTGACCTCTTCGGAAGCCACCAATACTTACCGCAACAATGCGTTCTTTGTCGAACAGTCGTACGGTATTCCGTTGCTGCCGGTTACCGAAAGCGACTTTTCGATCGCCAATCTGCCTGCCGTATTCATCGGTCATTCGTTCGAATACAACTCCTGGAGCAAGGTTTATAAGGATATTCGGGGAACCTATACCGACGACCGTTACGAGCGAGATGCAGATGGTAATTTTGTGCCGCAGGATGGACTCGAATATTACAAGAACTGGTTCATCAATCCCACGCAGACGCGCGACTCGATCTATGAGCGGGTGATTTCCAACCGGGTGTTCATTCAGGCGCAGCCCTGGGATCGTAACGGCGTGGTCGGTACGGTGAACGGAGGTGTAGGACTCGACCTGCACACCTATTCGCAGTTCAGGTTGGATTCCTACCTGAACGGTAAGTACGACAAGGTGGGTAAAAGCAGTTACTTCGTGTATGGATCGGTCGAAGGAAAGATCAAGAAATATGTCGATTGGGGAGCTGACGCCAAGTTCTACCCGTCGGGATATCGCGGCGGTGACGTTTCGTTCGGGGCCAACCTGACCCTGACGGGATATATCCGCAAACGTCCCCTGATTCTCGAAGGGCGTTTCCGTATGGAAACGCGTTCGCCGGATTACTGGCAGGAGAATCTATTCTCTAACCACTACGTGTGGTTGACTCCTTTGCGCAAGGAGAATGAAACTCGTTTCGAAGTTGCTTTCCGTGTCCCCGATTATGCGTTCGAGGTCGGTGTGTGGCAAGGCATTGTCACCGATAAGATTTATTACGGCGCCGACAGCCAGATAACGCAGGACAACGGAACCGTCAGCGTGACGAGCGTGTACGCCCGCAAAGATTTCCGGATCGCCGGACTTCATTTGGACCATAAGGTTTTGTTGCAGTGGAGTACGAATCATAGTGTCATACCTGTTCCGCTCGTCAGCGCCTTCCTCTCGTATTATTACGAGTTTTGGGCGGTGCGCGACGTGCTCCGGGTGCAGTTCGGTGTCGATGGCCATTTCAATACGCGCTACTATGCGCCCGGCTACAACCCTGCGCTCTCGGAGTTCTTCAATCAACGGGAAATCGAGGTGGGGAATTATCCCTACATGGATCTTTTCCTGATGGGCAAGTGGAAGAGAATGCGGATATTCCTGAAATATCAGCATATCAACCGGGGCCTGTTCGGAAACGGCGAATATTTCGCGATTGCGAAGTACCCGCTCAATCCGGGCATGTTCAAGATGGGTATCTCGTGGGGTTTCTATGATTAGCGTACTGTACGGCACAGGAAGCTGCCTGCAAAAGCAAGTTTTATGTTAAAGAAAACCTGTTTAATTTTCGTATTTTTAACATTACAGACCACTTTTTACGGATTCAACGCCGATTTTTCGACGTCGTCCGAAGCGGGGATTACCCTGGAGGAGAAAATGGAAGCCCGGTATGTGATCTCTCCCTACGATCACGTAATTCGGAATATCAGCGAGCGGGAGGGGAACGACTGGCGCCTGATGAGTGCTATTGCCTATCACGAGTCGCGTTTCAAAGCCGATATAGTTTCCCGCCGTGGAGCGAGGGGGCTGATGCAGATCATGCCTGCAGTGGCCCGGCAGTTCGACGTAGCCTCGGAAGAAGCCTTGCTCGATCCGGAAACCAATGTATTGCTGGCCAATAAAGTGTGGAATCGGATCGATTCGACGCTCGACCTGCCGGCGGGAATTTCCGAGAAAGACCGAATGAGCCTGATCCTGGCCTGCTACAACGGTGGAATCGGTCATGTCAATGACGCCCGGCGGCTGGCCCGTGTGAACGGTGAAGACCCCAATTCCTGGGAGGTGGTGCTCCGCTACCTGGAACTCAAGGCCGATCCCGCCTATTACCAGCATGAGGTCGTGAAATGCGGTAAATTTACCGGTTACCGTCAGACGCGGGCTTTCGTGCAGGACGTAATGAATCGTTATAATAAGTATTGCCGGATCACTCAACTCTGATCCGGAGGGCGCCGAGAGGGTAAGTCCGATAGCAAAACAAAAAAGCAGGGAATCATTCCCTGCTTTTTTGTTAGAAATAGCTGCATTCACCGACTGTCCTTTGTCGTCCGTCCGATCGGAGGAATAGTCTGACGGCGAATATACCTATTCACCGGTTTTGTCCAGCCGGTCGTAAATCAGTTCGAGGTCATCGACGACGAGCACGCTCGAGGTGCTTCCGATGAAATAGTCGCCCCAACGGGAAGCCGAGCAGACGACGACGATATGGGTCGGTTTGCGGTCTGTCGCCACGTACTTCAGCGGTATGGTAAACTCCTGCCATTCGGAGTAGCTGGCGGTGAGCGGCAGTTGTCCGTAGCCGATTACGGCCGGACTCGTCGGATCGAAGAACGAACTGGGGTTGCGGGTGTCGATCGCAATCGGGTTTTCGGCCGATCCGAACTGTTCTCCCTGCGAGATGCCGTACTCTTCCGGGGTCCAGGTGCCGACGGCGATGTAGATCATGCCGTTGTCGGGATCGCCGACCTTGAGGTTCATCCCCGGCGGCTGGGTGCTGCCCACGTTGGTCAGCATTCCCTGGTTGTATTTGAACCAGCCGTGCAGAGCCGTCGGACGGGCTTCGAAAGGTTGTCCGAAGCAGACGATACCGTGCGTGAGATTTCGGATTCCGTAGAATATGCCTGTAAAGAGATTGCCGGCGGCCAATTTGTAAACGCCGACCAGACCTGCGAGCTTCGACGAAAGCTGTGCGGCATAGATGCCCGATGTGCCGGGACGCACGTCCGTCGTCTTGTCGGTCGGAGTAGCGTTGCCGATGCTGGCGCCTTTGTTGCCTGAATTCCAGAAGTGAATGCCGTCGGCCAGGTAGGGATAGACGACTTTGTCGATCGTTTCCCACTCTTCGAAACCTCCGTTCGGGAGTTGTGGTGCTGCTTCGGTCGTGACGCTTGCTACTTCCGTTTCGTTGCTGCCGGAGTAGGCGACTACTTCGTATTGGGTTTCCGGGGTAAGTCCCGTGATACAGGTGTCGAATGCACCGCCCGAGATGTTGATTTGCTTCTTATCGACTTCGGTCCACGCCTCGTCGCCGGTCTTGCGATAACGGAATCCCAGTTCGTCCGCGCTGTTGCCTTCGGCATAGGCCCAGATGACCCCGCTCCAGGCATCGACCTGCGTGAAGCGTACCTTGGTATCGGTAGCTTCGACGTAAAGCGACCATTTCTCTTCGAAGTCGTGGTAAGCGACGTAAACGTAGCGGACCGATTCGAACGAAGTCAGCTCGTCGATCGGAGGTGTCATCGTGGTAATGTCCGCCGGGCCGAGTTTCAGCCGTGTGACCTTGAGGTCGCTCAAATCGGTTCCTTCCGGGACGTATGCTTTCGCTGTAAGTTGATCGACGTCGATTTCTGCGGCACCGATTTGCGATTCGACTTCGAAATAACGCTCGATCTTCTGGTCCGCCACGATCGTCCATTCGTAATCCTGATAAAACGAAAGGGTGATGTATAGCGGAGTCCGCAGGTCGAATGTTCCCGAAAGGGGTTTCGACGACCGGGCATTTTCGGTGACCGATATTTTGTCGATCTTTACGTTGGAGATGTCGGTTTGTTCGTCCAAATGAAGTGTGACGATTCGTTCCTGGGTATTGATATCTTCGGGTGCGCAGGTGAAACCTTCGCCTTCGACACCGAGGATTTGCAGCGTGACGACCGGATATGGAATCGAATTTTCGATGCAGGAGGTCAGCAGCAGGAGTATGCCGATAAGTATATGTCGGAGATGTTTCATCATGCTTTGTTGGCTTTCTTGTTCCATAGATGAACGGTAACGCCGATGCGGATATTGAGCAGGTTGAGCCGGAACCGCATTTTCGAAGCGGTTCGTTGCCCGATCTCGTTGCCGTCGGCATCTTTCTGTTTGATCTTGGTGTATTCGATACCGCCCAGTCCGAAGGAAATGGTGCTGCACACGTTCGGGAAGATATAAACCGCCAGACCCGGGTTGAACCCGAGCGACAGTTTCAGGTCGTCGCTGAACGTGCTTCTGAGGGTGCCTTCGGTTTCGTAGGTAAACTCCGAATTACCGGTCTTCATCGAAAGATCTACTTCACCGAAAAGCCCGAAGTGTCCTTTGCTGTCCAATCCCGCATAGGAGCGGAAATAGAGGCCGACCGACAGTGCACTGCTTTGCAGGTGGAGGTTTTTGAAGGCCAGATTGACGTCGTTTTGCTCTCCCAGATTGAAATTGCCCGTGTCCAGCGTTCCGTTGATGTTGGTGTATCCGAAACGGACGCCGGCCGACATGTTGTCCTTGAAGAAGTAGCCTACAGAGGGGTTGATGGTGAAGATACTGCCGTTCAGATTCAGGTTGTCCAGGATCAGCAGGTAGTCCGTGTCGTCGCTTGAGAGGGTGCCGTAAGATACGGTGAGGCCCAGGGCGATTTCACCTGCATAGGCGAATTTGATTTTGTTGATTTCACGGTCGATTCTCCGTTTCATCGGCAGGAATCGTTGTTTCCGACGTACCGGGGAAACCGAGGTCGGCATCGATGCGGACGAGTCGCTCAGATCGGCGTAGAACGTCGGGGCCGGAAGTTCCTCGATGACAGGGACGGTCGTCGGAACCGGAGTGGCGTAGAGGCTGTCCTGCAAGCGGGAAGACGGAATTGCCTCCAGGGATGTCGGTTCCTGGGCTCGGAGCATGGAAACCGTTGCGACGGCTATCAGTATGGTAAAAATCAGTCGTTTCATCGTATTTCCGCGTTATAGATAGAGAGATATACCCAGCCCGATCGACAGGATATTGACTTTGAAATTCATCAGGCTCGAAGTTCGCTTTCCGACGGTTACCTGGTTGTGTACCTGGCGTGTCCGGGTGTAGGAAAGACCCATTACGCCGACATTGACTTCGAAAGCTACGTTGTTGGTGGCGAAGGCTACCAGGCCGGGCGATATGCCGATCGAGGCGGAGAAATTGGTTTCGTAAGTGCCCCGGATCGGGGAGTCCGCAGCGAACCGGGACTGGCCGCCGCCCAATGTCAGGCTGGTTTCGTTGAACAGGGCGAAGCGCTTGTTTTGTCCCAGAGGGATGTACTGACGCCAGATGAAAGCTCCGGAGTAGTTGTGTTGCAGTGCGTTGTAGAAATCGACACCGAGGTCGATGTCGCTGCCCAGTTTGATGCTGCCGCTATCTATGCGGAGCAATGAGCGGGAATAGATGAATTTGACGCCGATAGCCATGTTGTCCCGGATCGCGTAGGCGATCAGGGGGGTGACTTTGAAGGTGTAGCCGTCTGAGTTGATATCTTCGATTACCAGAAACGTGTAATCTTTGTTCGTGTGGGTAGAGTAGGAGGCGGAGGCTCCGAAAATCCATTGTCCCCGGGGGACGAACTGGTTGGACATGGAAGTCAGGCCCCGTTCTGCGCGAGGATCGGCCTTACGCTCCGGGGCGGATTCCATCGGAGCAGGCGATTGTGCATCGGTCCGAAGCGGATGTTCGGGCCGAGGGCTTTCGGAGCCCGTGTTCACGGTTTCCGAAGAATCGGGTTGCGGTATTGCCGAATCAATCGCAGGTCCCGGAGCGGCCTGCGATTGATTGCTTGCAAAACATAGACACAGTGACAGTGTCAGTGTCAGGATGGCGACGGTTCCTCGCATGAAAATCAATATACAAATTCGATGTCGTCGATATACATTCTGCTCTCCTTGTTCCCTTCCATGTAGTCACCGCGGTAGCTCGCCGAGGCTGTTACCATCAGGTAATTGGGCTTTTCATCACTGCGGTATTTGATGGGAATTACGATCTTTTTCCAATCGCTTTGGGAGGTATCGTTGAGCCAGTCCCCGTGGCCGTAGATGGGGCCTTCGGGCAGGCTTTCCTGGGAAGGATCGAAGAAGGTGCTCTGGTCGTTCGTGTCGATCTTGTGGTAGGAGCTCCATTTGCCCATGCAGACGAAGAAGCGGGCCTTGTCGCCGGACCCGACCGTCCCTTTGTACCAGAATGTGATCGCTTTGGGACGGGCGTTGAAGGTGAACGGACGACCCATATACACATCGCCTTTGGTGATGTTGTGAACACCGCCGAAGGCTCCGATGAAGAGGTTGCCGGCAGCGATTACGCCGAAAGCGCTCTGGGTCTTGAGCAGGGCGGACTTGCTCCCGGTCGATCCCGGACGGGGATCGTCTGCGGGTTCGGTCACCACGATACCGGCGGCATTGGCACCGGGGTTACCCGTACCCCAGAATCCGGTATAGCCTGTACCCATGCCGTTCGAGCCGATTTCGTCCGCCGAGCAGGGGTACCAGGTTTTGCTGTTCGTCCAGGTTTCGAATCCCGCATTGGGAAGCTGAATGCCCGTTGCGGCCGAGAAATTGTGTATCTCGCCCGTTTCCGCATCGTTGATGAGCAACTGGTATTCGTAATCGCGGTCTGCGGCGAAGTCGATGGCTTGTGCCGTATAGGTATAGTCGGCACCCGCAACGGCGGTTACGGTCTTCCACTCACCGAAGGCAGGCGACTCCGCCAGGCGTTCGCGTTCGCGGTAACGTACTTTGACGTTGGTGAGCGCCGGATCGGTGACGATTACCTGAAAATCGGCCGTATTGAGCCAGAGGTCGTACACCGCCAGGTCGGTGAGTCCGGGTGTTGCGATGCGGGCTTTGCCCGTACCTTCGGCTTGTGCGACGTCGGTCATCGTAAATTCTACTTCGTGAATGCCGCCGGCGAACGTGGAGAAGAAGGTTCCGCCGAGGGAGAGTTTGCCGCTGTTGTCGTCGGTCTTGGTGTAGCTGATGCCTTTGGCTGCGGCTTCCGGAAGCAGCGCGCCGTCGCTCAACACCTGGATCGTTTCGTCGTTGGCCTTGATGGAGATGCCCGAAAGCGCCTGTACCGAGGATACTGCGAACGAAATGTCGTCCGTGTTGAATCCGATTACCGAGTTGATGTCGAATCCGTCGCCCTTGATCGTCGGCTGCGGGCTGAAGATGAAGGGATCTTCGTGGATCTCTCCGTCCTGATCGACCTGTACGGTGATGCCCAGGTAACCGTTCGGAGTCTTCGAATACTTGAATGTCAGCGTATAAAGATTGCCGCTTTCGGGTGTCGGAATGACTCCGGTTTTAGAAACGCTACCCAACTCCGTGCTCGAGCTGTAAAAGCCCCAACTCAGGTTGTGAACATCTTCGGGCAGCAGGTAATAACCCGTTGCGTTCTCGGTGTATTTGAGCGTCGGTACCGAGCCGTTTTCAGCTTCCGTTTTGGAGAAGGTGTCGATGGCGCTGACGTAAGCCTTGAATCCCGGATCCATTTTGTCCAGAATCGTCTGATCGAAGACGACTTTGACGCCGATGTTGGTGGTTGGGCAGACTACCTCTTTGAGGACGGTCTGTTGGGGTTCGATATCGACGTCCAATTCGCCGTAATAACTCTTGTTGGTGAAGGTCGCCTGGCTCTGGTCCCCTGCTTCCACTTTGATACGGTAGGACCCTGCCACCAGGTAGAAATCACCCGGAGCTTCCGTAGCCGGCTGGTATTTGCGGATCAGCTTCTCTTCTCCGTTTTCGATCTTATAGACGCGCATGATACTCCGATCCAGAGCGTTGTATGCGTCGGCACGCGAGCCGCCGATATTGACGCTCAGGCGCAGGGTTCCCATCTCTTCCGAGGCGTTGCCGTCGATGTCGCTCTGCGAGCAGGCTGCGGTCAGGAAGGCCACGCCTGCAAGCAGCGAAATATATTTAAGAATCTTTTTCATCACTGTTTCGGTTTACTGTTGGGGAACATAGAGCATGATGGACTTGATGTTCTGTCCCGAAGCATCCGTTGCGGTCAATTTGAAGTCCGTGTTGCCCGGAGCTACGGCATAGAGCATCGTCATAAACTGAGAAATGTCGAATTGCAGGGTTTTCTGTCCGACGATTTCGTCTTTGGTCTTAAACCCTAACGAGTGGAGTCCTTCGTCCATTTTGTCGGAAGCCGGATTGACCAGATCCATATGCGCTTCCAAGCCGATACCGAGGCTTTCGAGGACTTCGGCGGTGAGGGCATCGCTGATGATATCGACCGTCAGGCCGGTTATTCCGCTCTCGGAGGCGAGGTTGATGAAGACGTTCATACCCTCCTCCGTGAGCGTGTGGCGGGAGTCGATATCGACAATATCCGTACCTTCCGGATTGGTGCTCCAGAAGATGTTCGGTCCCTCTGCGGTGCCGCTGTCGTGGGTGACCTTGATGGTCATTGTCGTGTAGGAGCGACGGCCTTCGGAGTCGATGGCGATGAACTTCGCGGTATGGGTGCCCGTGTGGTCGTACAATCCTTTCATACCGTTGTAATTGACCTTGACGAGCAGATCGGAGCCGCTTTGCTTGACTACGCAGTAGTCGCCGGCCGGATTTTCGCCCGGCCAGAGGGCTACCGTGTTGTTGCTGTAGCCGGCCGTTGCGAGAGCTTCCAGGAACTGGGCGTTGTCCGAATCGAAGACAACCTCCAGCGAGGCAACGGTCGAACCCTGGTAAGGAGTTACGACGGCCGTAATCATCGGGGAGCAGCTCTGAACGTCGAAGTCGAACATGCTGGTCGTGATGGGGTAGGGCTGGGCGATATCCCCGTTTTCGAGGGTTACTGCCGGAGAGTTCTCGTCCGAAATTTCTTCGTCGGGAATCTCCTCTTCGCCGTAAGAATAGAACGAAGACATGACATCCACGTCGATTTTCTCGTCGTAAACCCATGTTTCGACCGTAACCTGGAATTGGACGTTGCCGTCGCTGGCATGCAGGATCTTGATGTTGATCTTGCGCCATTGTCCGGCTTTGACGTTCTGTATCTCCTGGCTCCAATTGACCGGCACGTAGGAGGCTGGCTCTCCCTCGCCGGCTTTGTTGTATTGGCCGGAAAGGACGATTTTCAGGGTGTTGTCCGTATCGACTGCGCGGAAGAAACCGGGTTTGAGCGTTTCGCCCGTGGCTTCGGGGCGTCCGTAAACCAGGGAATTGTCCTGGATCGAAAGGGTGACGGTGAGTTTGTCTGTTTCGTCGTCCGGCTTGAACAGGCTGTCCAAATCGGCGGAAAGTCCGACCGTCGCCTTGATATTTCCCAATTTGCAGACCAGGTTATTGACCGTGGTCGTGAGCTTTTTGATTACGTTGACCGAAATTTCGCCGTAATAGACGGGCGTTTCCCACGCCACGTCGGGTGTGCTGGCGTAATTGGGCGATTCCGCCGTGACGGTATAGCTGTCCTGCGGTAATTCGATATTGCCCGTGGTCTTTATTTCAGCATAGGTGTAGCTGCCGACCTGTTCTTTTTTCGAATTGTAAATCTTTACGATATAATCGTCCGGTGCGTCCACCGTGCTGCGCGTCGAAGAGGTGCCGGGAGCGTTGTCCGTCGGCAAAATTTCCATGTCGTCCGCTACGGTCAGGTCCCAGTTCTCAAAGCTCAGGATACCCGTTTCCGAACCGGGTCCTTCCGGTTGTTCGCCCGTCGGGAGATCGTCTTTTCCGCATCCCGCCGCCATGAAAAGACAGCAGAGCGGCAAGAGCAAATATTTGGTAAAAGTCTTCATAGGATCTGTTTTTAGCTTATTTTATACGGGGTTATGCTTCGGGGTTGAGTTCGATTTCCTGCGGGGGTACTTCGGTCAGCGTATCGTCCAGTCGGATGCTGATGCTGCCCTGTCCCGCCTGCGAAGCGTCGATCCGGATTTTGTGCCAGGTGCGGGCCGTCGTGACACCGATCTGCTGCTGCGGGAATTCCACTTTCACGCCGTTCTGCGCCTTCACCGCCGTACCTTTGAGCAGAAGTTTGCTTCCCGGCTTGACGAAGATCGGAGTATCGGGCGACGAGGAGTGGGTGAAACTGAAATTGTTGCCCGCTTCGGTCTGGACGGTGAATTGCGCTTCGGAATAGTATTTCTTGAACCACTCGCCGCATTCGAGGCTGATTACCGAGTTCGTGAGCGAGGCGGTAATGGTCTTTTGAATCGTCTTGCGGGCGAGTATTGTAAAGTCGAGCGCTCCCTGGTAGCAGAAAGCCGTGCTGCCCTCCTGCTGCGGATCGCCGTAGCTGATCGTCGCCGTATAGTCGCCGCTGGGCATGAAGGGGGCCGTATATTCGCTGAGCGTGGTGTATTCGGCGAGGTATTCCGCCGTCGCAGTGCCTTCTTTGCCTTTTACGACCAGTTTGAAGTTGTTGCCGGACGGCTTGCAGTTGTCCGGCAGGGACGTTTGTGCCCGGGTCGTCTGCGAATCGACCTCGGAGCAGGTCGTGGTCCGGAATTCGACCGAGCCCTCCCCGTCTGTCGTTTCGGGGATTTCCTCTTTCGAGCAGCCCCCCCCCAACAGTGCAAGGGTCGTTAGAATCAACAGGTATTTTTTCATAGGGTTATTGATTTGGAGGTTTATTTTACGATGGTTACGCGGATGTTGTCGAGGTACATATACCAAGTTCTCGATACCCATCCGTTGCCGGTGAAGTTGTATGTTCTCTGAGTCAGCCACGACAGGCGCGTTGCATTCGTTGCTGCGGGAACTTCGCAGGTGCATACTCCCTGAATATTTCCGAACGATACGCCGCTCAGTGTATTGAGGTTGTCGATCTGTTCTTTCAGCGTGTTTTCGAGGCCGTCGTTACCTTTTTTAGGGGCCGTATCCGTGAGGGTTCCGAAACTGCAATAGAGATAGTCGTTGTCCTTGTTGGCATTGAAGGTCACTTTCAGCTTTACGGTTTTTCCGGGTTTGATATAGGCGAGCGGCGGAGTGTCGAGCCGTCCCGGATACTGGGCTACGGTTTCGTGTCGGACGGAAATACGCATCGCCTTTTGCGAAACCTGAAGACGGGTTCCCGTCCAACCCTCGTCAAAGCCGTACTGCGACAGAGAGATTCCGTCCGGATTGGATGTCGTAGCTTCTGTTTTGTATTCGAAATCGGTTTTATCGTCGAAATCTTCCGAAAGGAGGTACGGGATTTTGAGTGCGATCGGCAGATGTTCGCCGGGAGTGAACGAAGCGACGCTTACATTTTGCGGCACGAGGGCATTTTCGGTTTCGAAGCTAACCTGCAACGGTTGTTGAGCCAGCAGATCGCCGTAAAGGTCGCCGTAGAAAGCCACCGTGTATTTGTTGGATTCGTCGATGGGGAAGGTCTGCTCGGTTGTCCCGTCGCGGAAAGTCATTCCTTCGGGAGCTTTGACGATCAGGTTGTAAGGCTCTTCACCCAGATTCGAGGAGTCGCCCGTGACCGAGAAATCGACATAACTTACCGGCAACTCGGTCGGGATCGTCAAGGTAATGGGGGTGATGTGTCCCGCCGCCATTTCGCGGTTGATCGACACGGAGAGCGTGTGGGAGCGGTACCCGTTTGCCGTGTAGGCCGTAAAAGAGATGTCGCCGCTCATCGTCGTGGGATTGATGAAGGCCCAGGCATAGTTTTCGGCTTCGTCCGTCAGCGGAGTGGCCAGATCGAGCGTGATGCTCTTCGAGCCTTCGGCCAGGGACATTGGGGCCGAAGGATCGGCTGCGTCGAACGAAACGGTTCCGACGACTTCTGTCGGAAAATCGATGACCAGTCGTGTGATCGGTTCGCCCCAGATGTTGCGACCGGCAGGGACTTCGATTCGCAGTGCGTGGCATTTGTGACGGAAGCGCAGCGCGTGCGACGGCGGAGTTTCGAGCATTTGGTCGGACTGTTCGAACAGGGGAAGCGCGTCGGCGGTCAGCGGATCGGCGGCCAGAATATCCCATTTCCCTTCGTAACGGCCCGTCTGTTCTGCCGGGATCCGGTAAGATACCTGCGTGCCGCTGACGCTTTCGGGCACCGGGCTGACGGCCGTGTAGGTATAGGTTCCTGCCGGCATATCGGCGACCGTCGAGCTGAAGACGGCGGTCGAATAGCTGGGGGTGAAGTAGGCCAGCGAGAAATGCTGGGCGTTGAGCGTATAGTTGCTGCCGTCGGCGGTCGCCCAAAGGGCGATCTTGTCGTTTTTGTCCCAGCGGGTCGAAGCCCAGTCGTTGTCGTCGATCCAGGTTCGGGTGCCGTCGGGCAGGCTGTAAACCTGCGGCTCTTTCGTGTTGTCGCACAAAATGGCTACTTCGATTCCGCCGGACGGAGACGTCTGCTGCTCGATTTCCTCGTTGCGGGAGCAGGCGCCGATCAGAAACAGCGCCAGTACAGAGAGAAGAATCCGATGTCTTTTCGCCATCATACAGTTCATCGATTATATATACGGTTTTTACAAAAATAGGCGGGTTTTTTCTATAATGGAAATAAATTCAACGAAACGGGGAAAGTTCATCACGAATCCCCGGATTTTTTGTCGGCTTGTTGGGGAAAACAGGGCGATATCAATGCCAAATACCTCCCGGAAAGGGAGGTATTTGGCGGAATATTGTTGAACTAATCGGAGTTAATATACCCATTCGAAGTCATCGACATAGAGGCAGGCTTTGGAGTAGCCCGTCATGTAGTCGCCGTAGGCATTCGCAGCGCATGAGATCACGATCGTGTAGTCCCCTGTGGGAGCCGGGGCTTTCTCTTCGTACCAATGGATTTTGAGCGCGTCCTCGGAAGAGACCAAGGCATCGCCGGGGGTGCTTTGATCGATCCACATCGAGCCGTAGCCGACGACTTTACCTTCCGATACGACGTCCGCTCCGTTGGTGGGATCCCAGGCTCCCGTAGTCGAGCTCATTCCCGAAACGACCGTGTGGGGCTGGGCCCAGTCCACGATCGCCACGAAGATGCGGCATTTGTCGGGATCGCCCTTGGCCACACCAGGGGCCGGATTTTGCGATCGCACCATGTCGATGACATCGGTCGTGGCGTGGTATTTTACGCGCAAAGCCCTGGGACGTGCCGTGTAGGTGTATTTGCTGCCGAATTTCACCGTACCGGTCATGCTGGCATAGTTGAAACTTCCGGTAAAGAGGTTGCCTGAAGCCAGGACGAACATATTTTGGCTCTGCAGTTTCGCTGCGGGTGCCGCTGCGCCGAATTTATCCGTAGTAGAAGAACATAACCCTGTCGTGACCCCGTTATTGCCGCAGTCCCAGAAAGAATCTCCGGTTTTATTGGGGTAGGGAACGTCTTTACTTCCGGACAGACCTGCCCGGGAAACAGTGCTCCATTCCGACATGTCCGCGTTGGGAATTACATCGCCAGTGGCCGTCGTGAAACGTCCGGTTTCCTTTTCTGCACCGTCCAGCTTCAGTCGGTAATCGTAGGTCGTACCTGCGAAAACGCCGGTGGCATAGTCCGGTTCGTAAACGGTTTTACCCATTTCGTTGGTCGATGAACTCCAGGTCGGCTCGATCGTTGCCCTGAAAGTGCCGTCGCCGTTGTTGGAAACGGTTGCCTGCTGCCAGGCGGTTTCGGTGCTGCGCTTGTATTCGAGCGTCGCGCTCGCGGCCGTTGCGGAGGGGACGATTTTCAGCGTTGCGGTATTTTGCCACAGGTCGGCGGTTTCGAGCGTTACCTGGCCGTAATGGAAGGTCAGATCTTGTACGGTCGTCTGGCCGGCCAGGTCGGTAACGGACACTTTGAATACGTGGTTGCCGATTGCATCGGGGAGCATTGCAATCATCGGGACGAGCTTGGTGATGTCGAATACGGTCGATTTCGTATATTGGATCTCCGTGCCGCATTTCAGACCCAAGTCCTTGTATTGGATGCTTCCTGCGATCGAGGTTTCGTGTACCAGATCGAGGTTTTCGATTCCCATCGCGTTCAGGGCGTCGGAAACGATTTCGACTTTCAGTTCGGCGATACCGCCCGGTACCGTGATGTCGATGGCTGCGGGGTAGGTGAGCGACTGGTCCGGCCCTACCGTGATTTCATGCGTGGCGTCGATGTCCTGATCGGGCCAGTCGAGAGACGGGGCGGGGATGGCGGAGGGGGTCAGCGTACCGACTTCTTTCTTGTAGAGGACACCCGCCTCGAACGGCTTGTCGGTACGGTCGATCTTTACGGAGGCCATCTGTTTGGTGGCGGTAATGATGTCCAGATTCAGGTTGTAATTGCCCGGCAGGACATTGAAGAAGGCATCCAGTTGAGCTGCGGCCGATGCAGACCCGCCGTCGAAGTTTATCAAAATCGACTTTGACCGTTCTTCCGTGTCGAGTGCGGGCGCGGCGGCTTCTCCCTGTGCCAGGTCGAAATTCAGGGATTTGGCCGACAGGAAATCGTCGCTTTCTGCCGTCAGCAGCACGCAGCGAATCGGGTCGGAGGTCGAATTGGTCAGGTCGAAATCCAGGATCGACGTCAATCGCTGCATATTGAAGCGGATCCTTTCGCCGCTGTCATCGACGCCTTCCGCTGAATTGGCCGTAGTCTGTGCGGGTGCGATTAGAATGTCGAACAGGCTGTTGTAGGTTCCGCCCTTCTGGATGCGGGTATTGCCGAACGGAATGGTGGCCGACGTGCCGTTCAGGGATTGTTCTCCGTGGGGATAATAGGCCAGGTAGGTCCAGGCGCCGGTTCCCGGAGTGAGTTCACCTTTGAAAATGCCTTCGCTCGAAAAGACGAAGGGTTTGTTGATTTGCGCGACGCCGTTCAGCGTTGCGTGTATGCCGAGTTTGTCGATATCGACCTCCCAGGCGCCGTTGAAACGGTCGTCGCCGATTTCGATCGTCGCACGGGTTGCCGGCAGTTCGGCGGCGAAAGAGACAGGGACGGTTTTTCCGTCGTTCCCTCCCGGAGCGGCTTCATCCGTCGCAGGATCGGCGGAGCATCCGCAGAGGAGAACCAGTCCGGCCGTTGCGAGGGCAAGGGTATTGATTATGCGGTTCATAAGTTCGATGGTTTTAATTAGTAACTGTCGTTCGTTGCGTCGTTGTACGACATAGGTTCTACGGTGCCGCCCGGGAAAGAGTCGCCGAATCCGCGCTCTATGCGGATGTCCAAAACCCCGATGCTGGGGGTCACATACTTGCGAAGCGTCTTGGTTGTTTCCATAATGCTTATCTGATTTTAAGTTCGAAGTCAAAATTATAGTTTGCGGAACATGAAAAAAAATAAATTCAACGAGCGACGGAAAAGTTGTCACCAATACGCTTTTTTTATCAAGGCTTCCTGGTGTTCATCAATCGCAAACTGGTTTCCGTTTTTTACCCACATCCAGGAACACCACTTC
>ERZ773146.131-NODE-131-length-47864-cov-35.126127_pt1 | contig 47864 bp, 40 predicted proteins | sample MGYA00580847_ERZ773146 | MGnify/ENA primary metagenome ERZ773146 (study PRJEB29015, sample SAMEA2737830) | human gut metagenome | biome: human gut; feature: human-associated habitat; material: faeces | place: China | collected 2012 ...
GTAGAGGTGCCTAGAAAGTAGTAATAGATATGAGAAAAAACAGTGTAAAGAATAACAGGATCAACGGTGAGGTCCAGAGAGAACTCAGCAGGATCATCAGCCGTGAGATCAAGGATCCAAGAATATCACCTATGACTTCGGTCGTTGATGTGGTTGTCACACCTGATCTCAAGTTCTGTAAGGCATATATCAGTGTCCTGGGTGACCAGGATGCTGTTGATTCCACATTTGCAGGGTTGAACAGCGCAATGGGATATATCAGAAGAGAGCTTGCTCATTCTGTAAATCTGCGCAATACACCGGAGATAACATTTATCATGGACCAGTCCATAGAGTATGGTGTCAGTATGTCCCACAAGATAGATGAGGCTCTCGGAAAGCATGGCGATGCTGACGAGAGTACAGATGAAAACTCGGAGAGTGAAGATGAGTTTGAAGAGTAGGATATAATATGAGAATTTAAAAGGAGGTATATCATGAACGATCTTATAAGGGAGATAGAGAACGCAGACAGCATAGCCATAACAGGACATATCAATCCTGATGGTGACTGTATAGGTTCAACACTTGGAATGTATAACTATATTACAAGCAATTACCCTGACAAGAGGGTTCAGGTATATCTTCAGGAATTCCCGGATGTGTTCATGTTCCTGAATGGTGCATCTACTGTAAAGCATGAGGCAGATGACGAGACCTATGATCTGTTTATGTCGCTTGACTGCGGAGATATGGACAGATTCACACCATTTGTCAGATATTATGAGACTGCGAAGAGAACCTTGTGTATAGACCACCATGTGTCCAATAAGGGTTTTGGAGATGTATGTTATGTGGAAAGTGGTGCGTGTTCTGCTGCGGAAGCCATATTCAAGCTCCTTGACGCTGATAAGATCAATCAGAAGTGTGCAGAGTGCCTGTATACCGGAATAGTCCACGATACGGGAGTGTTTAAGCACAGCAATACAACAAGGGCAGCCATGACTATAGCGGGAATTCTTATAGAGAAGGGGGCAAGACCAAGCTTTGTCATAGATGAGACCTTCTACAAGAAGACGCTCATACAGAACAAGCTTCTGGGCTATGCTCTTCTCAATATGAAGCAGTTTGCAGGCGGAAGGATAACCCACACTCTTCTGACAAAGGAGGACTTTGACAGATTTGGTGCCAGCAAGATGGATACGGATGGAATCGTGGATCAGCTCAGACTGACATCAGGTACTGAGGTTGCTTTCTTCATGTATCAGGCTGGTGAGGATAATTACAAGATATCCCTCAGGGCAAATGATATCGTGAACGTGAGTGAGATTGCGTGCAGCCACGGCGGTGGCGGCCATGTGAAGGCTGCGGGATGCAATATGTCAGGTGATCCGGAAAAGATCGTAGCTGAGATCGTGGCAGATATAGAGAAACAGCTTGGATAGGATTGGTAACAGTTATGATAGATGGATTTATCAATATATATAAGGAGCAGGGGTTCACGTCATTTGATGTGGTGGCAAAGCTCCGTGGTATATTAAAACAGAAAAAGATAGGTCATACCGGAACTCTCGATCCCATGGCGGAGGGAGTTCTTCTTGTGTGTCTGGGAAGTGCTACGAAGATGTGCGATCTGCTCACTGAGAAGAACAAGACATACACATGTACCATGCTTCTCGGAAAGACCAGCGACACCGAAGACGTGACAGGAGTCATGACAGACGTGACAGATGTATATCCTGATGAGAAGACAGTCAGGGCTGCGGTGATGAGTTTTGTAGGCGATTACATGCAGATCCCGCCTATGTATTCAGCCATCAAGGTAAATGGTAAGAAGCTCTATGAGCTGGCGAGGGCCGGACAGGTTATAGAGAGAGAGCCGAGACCGGTCACGATACATGGTATCACCGTACAGTCGGTAGAACTTCCGAGGCTGACATTCGATGTGAGCTGTTCCAAGGGAACATATATCAGAAGCCTGTGCAGGGATATAGGAGAGAAGCTTGGCTGCGGTGCGGTGATGGAGAAGCTTGTCAGAACCGAGGTGAAGGGCTTTACTATAGAGGAAAGTCTGACACTTGATGAGGTGGAGAAGGCAAGGGATGACGGGACACTCATGCAGCATGTGCTCACAACAGACAAGCTTATGCCGGATATTCCAGAACTCCATATATCAGCAAAGGGTGAGAAACTCCTTGCAAATGGCAATAAACTTTCTGCGGATTCATTTATGGAAGATCAGATATACAGGGACACATATGTCAAGGTGTACGATGAGAACGGGAGATTTGCGGCACTGTATGAATACAGTGATGAGAAGAGGCAGTATGTGCCATTTAAGATGTTTCCGGTGAGCAATTAAGGACAGACAGTTATGATTCATATAAAGGATACAAAGAAGATACAACTAAATAGCACAGAGCGCACGGCGGTTGCACTGGGAAAGTTTGATGGCATACACCAGGGGCATATGTTATTGATAGAACAGGTGCTCAAACTGCAGAAAAAAGGCTATATGGGTGTCGTGTTCACATTTGACATGAGGGAGAACCATGTGTTTGATGTGAGCAATATGAAGACCATATACACATCTGACGAGAAGGCACAGGTGGTATCGGATACCGGAGTTGACGTCCTGGTTGAATATCCGTTTGACGATGCATTTGCGGCTACAGAGCCGAAGGCTTTTATCAGGGATATACTGGTGGGTATGATGAGAGCCGGATATGTGGTGGTTGGAAGCGATTACAGATTCGGCAGAGACAGAAAGGGCGATGTGGATACCCTCAGAAGCTATGCGAACGAGTATGGATATAAGGTCATAGTCATAGACAAGCTGGAACAGGATGACGAGGTGGTCAGCTCAACTGTCATCAGGAAGAATATTTCTGAGGGAGATGTGAGGTCGGTCATTCCGATGCTCGGTAGACCGTACAGTATGACAGGTGAAGTGGTGTCCGGTAAACAGCTTGGAAGGACAATAGGAATACCGACTGCGAATATGCTGCCGGAGGAGCGCAAGCTGTACCCGCCGGCTGGTGTGTATGCTTCAAGGATCAGGATAATCCGGGGGAAGCATACGGGATATGAGGATCCTTTCAGAGTCTATATGGGAATCACCAACATAGGAGACAATCCTACAGTCAACGACAAGGGAAATATCACCATAGAGACGAATATCTTCGACTTTGACAGGAACATATATGGACAGGTCATCAAGGTGGAGCTTATCGAGCAGATCCGAGGTGAGAAGAAATTTGGAAGCCTGGATGAGCTCAAGGCCCAGATGACAAATGACATAGAGAATTCAAAGAGAATACTTGGAAACAAGGTGTTGGTAAAATAGCACAGAAAACATTGGTAATTATGCGGATAAATAATGACGGATTATTGGGTCGCATGAAGATGTTTTCTGTGCTATATTTTTAATAATAGGGTATTTTTTTCTGGTAGAAAAGGAAGTACAAGGAGGAAAAGGGAAATGAGAAAGAAAGCAGCGAGCAGGATCCTGGCATATGTTCTCACCTTATGCATGATCATCGGCAATATAACATGGCCGGAGATCACAGCTAAGGCGGAGACCATAACGCTGGATCTGAAACCGGACACCGGTTGGAAGACGGTGACTGCGGCAACAGATGAGTGGAGTGATTATGGAAAGGCGGAGATCAGATTTTCGCCTTCATCAGATCTGGCATCCATGAAGGCTATTGCGGATGCGGGATACAAGACGCTCAAGATCACATATGCGGTTGACACATTTACCGCTGCAAGTGGACAGAATGCGGGAGTTATGCCATTTGCATCATATGGATCTTCATGGTCGAATAATGACAAGTGGATAGATCTGTCCAAGAGCGGTCAGTTTGAGACCGTACTTGATCTGTCATCTATCAGCACAACAAGCACGGAGAAGGTGGCATTTGGAATACAGGTTGCCAATCTTCAGGAAAACAGCACGATCAAATTCAAGATCGTGTCAGCGGTCCTCTCAGGAACAAAGAGCACCTCTGGTGGCTCATCAGGGGAGTCAGATGGTTCAGGCGACAGCGGATCAGGCAGTGTGGACCTTGATTCAATTGGAAACACAAGTTCAAGCGTAACCGCAAGCCTTGCCGATGGAGATGGAACAGCCAAGGGAGACGGCTACTACGAGACAGAGATAACGATAAATAACAAGAGCAATTCATACATAGCAGACTGGATAGTGGTGGCTGATGTGAATGGTTCGGTAACTGCAGTTAAGGATTACAGCAGCTGGTCAGCCCTCAAGGGTGTATTCAGTGATGGGAAGCTGTACATATATCCAAACACATCAAAGAAGTCAGGTGCAATAAATGCCGGTTCGAGCGTGAGCTATTCAAAGCTTGGCTACACAGGTACGGCAAACGGTGTGTCTATAACAGGTGTTAAGGTGTACTACAGCTCACAGTCAGGTGCATTTGACTCATTTATCGGTTCGCTTTCATCATCATCTGGCGGAGCCGGGGACAACACAGGTGAGATCAATACGGATGTTGAGTACAATTATGCAAAGCTTCTTCAGGAGTCACTGTATCTTTATGATGCGAATATGTGCGGAAGTGATGTATCTGCAAAGAGTGAGTTCTCTTGGAGATCAAACTGCCATACTGAGGATGCAAAAACAACATATAATGGAAAGACTGTGGATGTCAGCGGTGGATACCATGATGCGGGAGATCATGCCAAGTTTGGTCTGCCACAGGCATATTCGGCTACGGTCCTAGGACTTGCTCACATGGAGTTTGCTGAGGCATTTGCGGATACTGCTACAGAGGCACACTACAAGAGGATCATGGACAGATTCGTTAATTATTTCGAGAGATGCACAGTCCTTGGAAGCGATGGTTCGGTTCAGGCTTTCTGTTATCAGGTCGGTGATGGAAATGTAGATCATGGATACTGGGGAGCTCCGGAAAAGCAGTCGTCTAGAAGTGGACAGGCAACATTCACATCTGATTCGGATACGTGTACAGATATCGTTTCAGAGACAGCGGCGGCACTTGCGGCATATTATATAAATTACAAGGATAAGAAAGCGCTTTCCTATGCGGAGAAGCTTTTCACATATGCGGATACTAAGGCTAAGAAGAACAGCTCGGGTCCGGCATCTGGTTTCTATAACTCAGATTCATGGGAAGATGACTATGCCCTTGCGGCGGCTCTTCTGTACAAGGCTACAGGTAAATCAGCATATGCAACAAAATACAATAATGTATATGGTGGCAGAACAAATCCTAACTGGGCTCTTTGCTGGAATAACGTGGCTCAGGCGGCTCTGCTCTACAGTCCTAATTCATCAAAGAAGAGTGTGTTCGTGGAGAACCAGTCAGGACTTATAGCAAGCAAGACACAGTCAGGAGATAACAACTTCTGCCTGATAGACAGCTGGGGATCAGCGAGATATAACACTGCTCATCAGATGACAGGTCTCATGTATGATACTATATATGGAAAGAATGATTATTCATCATGGGCAAATGGTCAGATGAAGTACATACTTGGCAACAATGCAGGTTCAAAGTGTTTCGTTGTCGGTTACAACAAGTATTCATCAAAGTACCCTCATCACAGAGCCTCAAGCGGATATCAGGGTTCTGTGACTGGAAATGCATATACAAAGCAGGCACATGTACTAGTCGGCGCTTTGGTTGGCGGCCCGGCGGGTTCGAGTACATCCTATGTAGATAGCTCAGAAGATTATAACCAGAACGAGGTTGCACTGGATTATAATGCAAGCCTTGTGGGTGCAGCAGCCGGACTTTATCTGTATGTAAAGAACAGCGGAACAGATGAGGAGAAGACAGCGCAGAAGGTAGTTCCAAAGAGCGAGGTGTCGTCAGAGCTCAGGACGATCAGCGGGGAGTTAGGTGGAAATGTCACCACAGAGACTACGACAAAGACCACTACCACAGAAAAGGCAACAAAGAATCCTTCATCTGGATCCAGCACGGGTTCGACAGGATCAACATCAGGTTCAGGTACAGGTTCATCAACAGAAAAGACTACAGAGTCTTCTACGGAAACTCAGGTTATACCAGTCAAAGGTATCACATTTGACAAAACGGCACTTACTATGAAGGTAGGTGAGAGTGGACAGATAAAAGCCACAGTCACACCAGCGGATGCGACAGACAGCTCACTCGTGTGGACAAGCTCTGACAGGACAAAGGTATCGGTTCAGAATGGCAAGATAACGGCACTTGCAGCCGGAACGGCCACCATCACCGCAAAGGCAAAGGATGGTTCAGGCGTTAAGGCTGGGTGCAAAGTAAAGGTTCTTGAACCGGGAAAACTGTCATGCGAAACTTCTGGAAAGGCATGGAATGCTCTTGTCTATGGATACGGGGATGTTTCTTCAGAACGCATAGGCTTAAGTAATTGTGGCGAGACTGAGCTGAGCGATGTGAAGGCGAGTCTCAAGACCGGAAGTAATTTCCAGATCACAGTATATCCTGCAGGTCAGATAGCAGCCGGACAGGAGACCTCTGTTGAGGTGAGACCTGTGACAGGCCTTGCTGCAGGAAGCTATAGCGATACACTTGTGATCACAACAGCAAATGGAACAGCGAATATACTTCTTAAAGCGAAAGTCGCAAAGTCTGAGAACACAGCTAGTGTGTCACTTGCCAAAAAGGCAGTTTCATCATTATCTGTAACAGTTGAGAGCTATGTATCAGGTACAAATACAGGAGTTGAATATGCAATATCTACAGTTCCTGTCGATGACGCGGATAGTCTCACATGGCAGGACGGCGCATATTTTGCAGGACGCAAGGCATTTACAAAGTATTATGTATATGGACGAATGAAGGCAACTTCAAATCTGAATGCCGGTGCAATGAGTAAGGCACTTGAGATTGTGACACTTGTGTCAGATCCATACACAATAGATGTTGGACGACTTGGCGACAGTGAATATGTTGGAGCTTTGGTAGATGGCAATGGCAATCCAACTGTAAGAGTGTCTGAGTCCGGTGAAAATATACTGGTTTCATTTACACAGAGCGGTGATTATACTGTGACGGGCGATGGCGCAGATGTGGCGGTTGATACCGGAAAAGCAGGCAGTATCACGATAGACAGTGCTGTGTTAAAGAAACTCACAGTAGGTTCAGGCAATTCTGGAACATTCGTGATCAGTGTGCTTGGAAACAATATCGTCTCAGATGGAATCAAATGTATGGAGAATTCTGCGGGATCAGGTGTTGTGAAGATAAATGGAAATGGCGATTCATCAGTGATAGTCTCATCAACACCGGATGCTCCGGCGGTGAAGGCTGACGGAGATGTTGAGATATCAGGCATAAAGATAAAGTCTGAGGGTAAGGGCGTTGAATCAGCTGGCACAGTGAAGATATCCGGTGGCAGCAACAAGATAGAGGCAGTGTCGGAGGCCGTTGCAGCGAAGGATGTCGAGATGACAGGTGGCTTGCTTGATGCCACATCCACAGCTCTTGGCGAGGATGAGTCGGTTATATCAGCGGATAATTCTATAAAGCTTGTAGGCGGAAAGATCACAGCAGATGCATCAGGTTCAAGTACAGGTGGATCATTTGGTGTCAGATCAGACGATGGAAAGATCATAGTTGACGGAGATGCCGTTATAGGCGGAGATCCGACGTATTCAAAGGATCCTGTAGACAGCACGGGTGAGAGCATTGTTATGGTCAAGGTGACATTTGTCGATGAGAATGATGATCAGATCTGTGTATCGTCATTCAACAAGGGTTCAATACTTGATATCTCAAAGCTCGATATAACTACAAAAGATGGTGTAGCTTACTCAGCATCAAAGCCTGGGTACAGCCTGACATGGACCGACAATGCAGGTAAGACATATGTGGCCGATGCGTTGTATGGAGCCGTGGATGGAGATATTACACTGAAGGCTGTGTGGACATGGATAACGGTTGACATATCTAAGAGCGCAAAGGTAATTTATAAGGCGACACAGAAGGCATCCTACAAGGCTACATATACGGGAGCGAAGATAACTCCTGCAGTAGTGGTTAGTGTCGGAAATACCACACTTGTATCTGGCACAGATTACACAGTTACATATTCATCGAATATAAATGCCGGAACAGCCCAAGCGGTCGTAAAGGGCAAAGGAAAATACAAAGGCACGGTTACATTGACATTTGCCATTGCAAAGAGAGATATCAAAAAGGCAAAGGTGGCTGTGTCAGCAAAGGTTCTGTATACAGGCAAGGCTGTAAAGCCAAATACCAAGGTGGTGTATGGCAAGACCAAGCTCACATTGAATAAGAACTACAAGATAACATGCTATTCCAATAAGAACTTCGGCAAGGCAAAGGTCGTCATAACCGGAATTGGCAACTATGGTGGAAGTGTGGTGAGATACTTCAATATAGTTACAAAGGCTGGAAAGGTATACACATACGGAAACTATAGATACAAGATAACAAATGCATCCACAAGCGGAAGAGGAACAGTAACTCTTGTGTCAGCTGTCAAGAAGACAACTTCTGTTACAGTGCCGGATGCGATAAAGCTTGGCGGAAAGACATTCAAGGTCACTGCCATAGGAGGCGGAGCATTCAAGGGCAATACAAAGCTTGCAAAGGTTGTTATAAGCAAGAATGTAAAGACCATAGGTTCAAAGGCATTTTACGGATGTAAGAACCTCAAGGCACTTGTGGTGAGAAACACAGCCATGACCACAAAGACGGTAGGAGCTGCTGCCTTTACAGGAACATACGCAAAGATGACCGTAAAAGTACCGGCATCAAAGCTTGCTTACTATAAGAAACTTCTGGTAGCAAGGGGTGTGTCTAAGAAAGCGGTTATCAAAAAGTAAGATATATTCAATAAAATAATTTCTTTATAGACATTTCAGAAAGATCCAGACATGACGTATAAGTTGTGCCTGGATCTTTTTTCTATAGGTAGAGATGGGGGACGGAGGTGCTTAACATAAAACAGGCAAAGAGTTTGCTGAATGGTATTGCCTAATATTTTGCTTTGAATGGTTTACAAAATGATTTGCGCTTCAAAGTTTTATGTGACAAACGTAACATCCTATGATATTATAAAAAAGATATAAGCGAAAATGACTTTTGCAGAAAGACGTTTTAAAGATATGGAACGATCTTAGTACAAATGAGCAGGAAACAGTGATGTCAATGTTGTGTGGACTTCGGAAGTAGAAGAACAGTTCGAATGTATATATCGGCTGTTCTTTTTTTGGGCATAAGTTTAAAAGTTAAAAAATGATAATCGGCAAACCAGATGAAAGTCTGGGACGCAAAGCTACAGGGCCTTTAAAATGGCAGCCAGTTGCATGAAATTAGGTGCACTGTCTGTAGGACAGTGTTTTTTTATGATGATATTTCATAGATGTAACCATAATAATTTTATTAGGAAATCAGATATGAAAAAACGAAAAAATAGTTAAGGATAGACGGAAAATGATAGGAAAAAGAGTGATTGCAGGCATTCTGCTTGCGGGAATCTTAACAGTCACCCTGGCAGGGTGCACAAACACAGGTGACAGTAGAAAAGAAATGGAAAAACCCATCATCACGCTCGGGAGTGACAGTTATCCACCATACAATTATCTGAATGAGGATGGAATCCCGACAGGAATTGATGTAGAACTGGCTACAGAAGCTTTCGAAAGAATGGGATATCAGGTGGAGGTTGTACAGATCAACTGGGAGAAGAAAAAAGAACTGGTGGAGAGCGGAGAGATTGACTGTATCATGGGTTGTTTTTCCATGGAAGGACGCCTTGACGATTATCGCTGGGCGGGACCATATATAGCAAGCCGTCAGGTGGTTGCTGTAAATGAGAACAGCAATATCTATAAACTGAGTGACCTGGAGGGAAAGAACCTGGCTGTCCAGTCCACAACCAAACCGGAAGGCATCTTTCTGAACCGGACAGATGAAAGAATCCCCAAGCTGGGAAATCTGATCAGTCTTGCACACCGGGAGTTGATTTATACGTTTCTGGGGAAAGGATATGTAGATGCAGTTGCCGCACATGAGGAATCGATTTTCCAGTATATGAAGGATTATAACACAAGCTTCCGTATTCTAGAAGAACCGCTGATGATTACGGGGATAGGTGTTGCTTTCGCAAAAGATGATGACAGAGGAATCTGTGAGCAGATGGACCAGACGCTGGAAGAAATGCGTCAGGATGGCACATCCCTGAAAATCATTGAAAAATACCTGGATAATCCTGAGAAGTATCTGGAGGTAGATGATCTTGGATATTAAGAGAAAGAAGAAAGAAAAACGAATCCGGCTGCTCGGTGGTCTGATTGGAATCTGTGTGGCAATAGCCTTTCTGTTCTATTTCTTCAACGCAGAAAAAACAGAAGCAGAGAAAAGAATGTTGGAGATTGTAAACTATGTCAAAGTGCAGTGTTCAAGCTACACCCATTATAATGAATCTTCGGAATCCAAAAGTCTCCTCCGTGCGATTGAAAGTGCCAGACAGATGAGTACGAATATCGACATGGAAACAGAAAACGGTGGTCAGCTGAGTCAGGAATTTCTGAAAGAAAATCTGCAGACGCTCTGGGTGGATGGTATCATTGTACTGGATAAAGAAGGAAAGACGGACTGTGAATACAGCACGGATGAATTTCTGTACAACGAGATTACGGAGTATCTGCAAAAAGAAATTATCATGGATTTTGCCGGATATGAAGAAAGATCTTATTCAGAACGGTTTACCAGGGAAGATGGATCATATATTGATATTGCAGCCTGCGCCAGAAAAGATGCACCGGGTATTGTGGCAATCTACTATTACACATCACCTGAATTTGCCAGAAATTATACCCTTACGATACAGAGGCTTTTAAACGGCTATAGTGTCCATAAAGATGGAACAATAATTATTGCAGATGATGGAATAGTTGTTGCCAGTAACGATGAGAGCCTTCTGGGGCAGAATACAACTGGTAACGAGGTTGTTCAGGAAATGAAAAAGCATACAGACAGTCAGCATATTTATCATTTGAAGAATGAGGGAACTGGATGTTACGGTATCATGCTGAAGCAGCGAGATTATTATATTTATGCATATCTTCCGGACACAGAAGTGTTTCATAACCTTCCATTGAGTGTAGCAGGTGTTATTTTCCTTTATTTGCTGATGTTCAGTACATTTTGGTTCTGGGCATACAGAACCAATCTTACACATCAGAAACTGGAACAGGAAAAAGACGAAAAATATAAAGCAGAACTTCTGATAGCTGCAAAAAAGGCAGAAGCCGCCAATGAGGCAAAAACGGAGTTCCTTCAGCGAATGAGCCATGATATCCGGACTCCGATCAATGGAATCTGCGGTTTGGTCAATATGGCAGACTATTATGCAGATGATATGGAGAAGCAGGCGGAATACAGGACAAAGGTTAAAGAGGCATCCAATCTGTTGCTGGAACTGGTAAATGATATTCTGGATATGAGTAAGCTTGAGTCTGGTGAAATCGTTCTGGAAGAGATTCCATTTAATCTGAGCAGTATTTCAAGGGAAGTATTCGTTGTGATCGAGCCGATGGCTGCAGAACAGAATATCCGGATCGTGTGGGAGAAAAAAGAAATCACACACCAGAATTTTATTGGAAGTCCAGGGTATGTGAAACGTGTGATGATGAATATCCTGTCGAATGCGGTGAAATATAATAGAGAAAACGGACGTATATATATCAGCTGCATGGAAATTCCATCCGAACAGCCAGAAATGACGACAATGGAATTTGTCTGCCGGGATACAGGAATCGGAATGACTGAGGAGTTCCAGAAATGTGTGTTTGAACCATTCACGCAGGAACACACAGGAAGCCGCACAAAATTTGCAGGAACAGGCCTGGGAATGCCGATTGTAAAAAATCTGGTCGAGAAAATGGGTGGAACAATTACCTTTGAAAGCAAAGAAGGCGAAGGAACTACCTTTGTGATCAGGGTTCCGTTTAAAATAGATCTAGATGCGAATAAACGTGAAGAGCAGAAGTGTGTATCAGAAAAATCTATAAAGGGACTGCATATTCTTCTGGCAGAAGATAATGAGCTGAATATGGAAATTGCAGAATTTGTGCTTCATAATGAAGGCGCAGACGTGACAAAAGCATGGAATGGTAAGGAAGCTGTTGAGCTATTCAAAAAAAGTGAATCTGGTGATTTTGATGCTATTCTTATGGACATTATGATGCCGGTCATGAATGGTTATGAAGCCACAAAGATGATCAGGTCTTTGGACAGAGTGGATGCAAAGAAGGTACCGATCATTGCAATGACAGCAAATGCATTTACGGAGGACAGGCTGAAAGCTAAAGAAGCAGGAATGAATGACCATGTGGCGAAGCCGGTTGACATGAGTATTTTAATATCTGTCATTGCAAAATATATAGAACGATGATCCGTTTTGGGAAAAAGAGGAGCAGAGTAATGAAGAACATGAAGGTAAGAATCCCAATGTATTTTGTTGGACTGTTTATTATGACTATAGGAATAGCACTTTCAGTCAAATCCAATCTGGGAGTGTCGCCGGTTAGCTCTATACCATATACGATGACATGTGTATGGGGAATCGAGATGGGAAAGGCGACGATCATATTTCATGCAGCATTGGTGCTTATACAGATCGTTATACTTCGAAAGAATTTCAAACCGATAAATCTCCTTCAGATAGTGGTTGGAGTAGTATTTGGATACTTTACGACATTCTGTAATTATCTTGCCACATTTCTACCATCAACAGATAACATAGTTGTCAGGGGTGTTTTGATGCTTGTGAGTACCATATTCATAGCAGGCGGAATATTCTTTTATCTGCCGGCGAATCTTATCCCACTTGCCGGGGAGGGTGTTATGCAGGCTATTTCAGAGGTCACACACATTGAATTTTCAAAGGTAAAGATCGGATTTGACTGTTCTATGGTGGCTGTGTCGGTCGTAACATGTCTGATCTGTATACATAGTCTTGGAAGCGTGGGCGCCGGTACGGTTATTGCCGCATTCCTTGTTGGATTCAATCTTGGCAAGTTAAATAAGGCATTTGGCGGAAAACGAGATAAACTTCTTGGAAAGCACACATACACTGAGGAGGAAGTGCTCAGGGAAAGAATGGAGCAATTGCATTAGGACTTTTTGATAAAATTGTATCGTATAAACTATTTTATAATGGTAATCAAAATTACCAATTAGAACTGCAATCTGCCTGCACTGTATTTGAAGTCGTCGAAATCATCGGGTATCCGTGAGAGTTCGTCTATGTATGCCTGACTGTCATATGGCTCATTTGCATTTATATGATGTTCCATATCTGTTATTTTCCCTTCATAAATGGCTAGTCTGGGTAGTTTTATTTGTTTGCTTTTGATATTACGTGGTGTATAATTTATAGCATGATAAATAAAAATTTGCGCATAGGAGGAGAGGGAAGATGGCTGATAAGAATACTGCTGAAATAGGCTTTGAAAAACAGATTTGGGATGCAGCATGTGTGCTCCGTGGAAATCTGGATGCATCAGAGTATAAAAGTGTTGTACTTGGACTGATTTTCTTAAAATACATATCGGATAGATTTGATGAGAAATATAATGAACTTGTGGAAGAAGGGGACGGATTTGAGGAAGATGTAGATGAATATACATCAGAAGGTATCTTCTTTGTACCTGCAGGAGCACGTTGGAAGGATATAGCTGCAAATGCGCATACTCCGGAGATAGGAACAATAATAGATAATGCAATGCGAGCTATAGAGAAAGAAAATAAGAGACTTAAGGATATTCTCCCTAAGAATTTTGCCAGACCAGAGCTTGATAAGAGGCGTCTTGGGGATGTAGTGGACTTATTTACAAATATTCAGATGATTGAACATGGGAATGAGAAGGACATCCTTGGTCGAACATATGAATATTGTCTGTCAATGTTTGCCGAGCAGGAAGGCAAGCGTGGCGGAGAATTCTTTACTCCGTCATGTGTTGTGCGTACTCTTGTGGAAGTTCTCAAACCATTCAAAGGTCGTGTGTATGATCCGGCATGTGGATCAGGCGGTATGTTTGTTCAGTCAGCGAAGTTCATAGAAAAGCATAGTGGAAATATAAGTGATATATCAATATATGGTCAGGATTCCAATCCAACGACATGGAAGATGGCTCAGATGAACCTTGCTATACGAGGAATAGAGCCTGATTTGGGATCTTATGCAGCGGATACATTTCTTGAAGATCGTCATCCAACATTACGTGCGGATTACATCATGGCAAATCCGCCATTTAACCTTTCAAACTGGGGAGCGGATAAGTTAAAAGATGATGTACGTTGGAAGTATGGAATGCCACCGGCAGGAAATGCAAACTTTGCATGGCTGGAGCATATGATATATCATCTTGCACCGGCAGGAAAGATAGGCATGGTTCTTGCAAATGGCTCTCTGTCATCACAGTCTGGAGGAGAGGGAGAAATCCGCAAAAACATAATAAATGCTGATTTGGTAGAGTGCATCGTTGCTATGCCAACTCAGTTATTCTACACGACTCAGATCCCGGTATCATTGTGGTTCCTCAATAAACAGAAAAAACAGTCTGGCAAAACTTTGTTCATAGATGCTCGTAAGATGGGAACGATGGTTAGCCGCAAGCTCAGAGAGCTCACAGATGAAGATATTCAGAAAATAGCAGATGCATATACAGCATTTGTCGATGGAACTCTTGAAGATGTGAAGGGATTCTGTGCAGTTGCAGATATTGCAGAGATTGAAAAACAGGATTTCATACTTACTCCAGGCAGATATGTAGGAATAGAAGAGCAGGAGGATGATGGTGAGCCGTTTGAGGAGAAGATGATCAGGCTTACATCGGAACTGTCTGAATTGTTTGATAAGAGTCATGAGTTGGAGGATGAGATTCGTAGGAAGTTGAGGGCGATTGGGTATGATATATAATAAATACACATTGAAAGAACTTGCAACTATCCGGTATGGAAAGAATCAAAAGAATGTTGTTTCGTCAGACGGATCTTTTCCGATATATGGTACAGGCGGGTTGATGGGATATGCAAGCAAATATCTATATGATAAGCCATCGGTATTAATTGGTAGAAAAGGTACAATAGATAAAGTTAGATATGTTACGCACCCGTTTTGGACTGTAGATACACTTTTTTATACAGAAATAAATGATGCAATAGTAATACCTCATTTTCTATATTATGTTTTATCTTTATTAGACATGAGAAAATACAATGAAGGAACATCAATACCTAGCCTAAGAACAGAGACTTTAAATAGGCTAGAATTATATATACCGCCATTAAGTGAACAGAAAAAAATTCTGTCATTTATAGAGCCAATTGAAGAAAAAATAGATATTAATTCTAGGATAAATAGGAATTTGTCGGAGCAGGCAAAGGCATTGTTTGAGGAAGAATTATTAAAATTTGATTCAGTTCCAGAAGGATGGAAGAAAGGCTCGTTGAGTGATATTGCAGATTACCTGAATGGATTAGCAATGCAGAAATTTAGGCCGGGCGATGATGAAAAAGGATTACCAGTTCTTAAAATTAAAGAATTAAGACAAGGTTCTTGTGATGCAAACAGTGAACTATGTTCTCTAAGTATAAAGCCAGAGTATATTATTCACGATGGAGATGTGATTTTTTCGTGGTCAGGAAGTTTATTGGTTGATTTCTGGTGTGGTGGAGAATGCGGATTAAATCAGCATCTGTTTAAGGTTACCTCTAAGAAATACGATAAGTGGTTTTATTATGCTTGGACGCTATATCATCTTGATAGATTTATTGCAGTGGCAGCTGATAAAGCAACTACAATGGGCCATATTAAGAGAGAGGAACTTTCAAAAGCAGAAGTATTAATTCCAGATAGTGATTCATACAAAAGAATTGGTGAAGTTTTAGGTCCACTATATGACATAATTATTTCTAATAGAGTTGAAAATAGAAGGCTTGCAACTTTGAGAGATGAGCTTTTGCCAATGCTCATGTCAGGGGAAATGGATGTGTCGGAGGTTGAGTTATGAGTGAAAAAGAACTAAAAATACCGTTTAATGCTCCTTTGAATGAAATGGATGCAGAAAACCAGACTTATGGTTGCCGACAGAACAATCCTGATATATGTGCAAGTAATAGTATTCCAGGAGTATGTGCTTTTACAAGTGATGATTGTATCTGCAAGAAACCATCAAGGTCTTGGAAGAAACAGTATGAAAAGTTAAAAGGATAGCTACTCCGACAAATGGTAATTATCGTTATTGAGAGATGAATTGCTTCCAAAGCGAATGGTAGGAGATATTGATCTTTCATATATATTAAAGATGCAAAATCTTCGAAAAAGTAAAGCTGAAGGGATGGAAAAAGCATGTATAATATTGTTGATAATTTTGATAAGAAAACTCCATCGGAAGTTTATGTTAATATTGTGAAATTGGAATGTGGAATTGATATAAAGACATTCCAAATCGAGACTGTTCATGATTTAGTTCAATTTATTGGTTTTGGAAAGTATATAAATAATAAAATTGGAAATGTATATTTCAGAGGTCAAACATCATTATATGATGGAAAAATGATACCATCATTATATAGGGGGAAGACTAAATTGGATAGTATTACGATGAAATATAATAAGAGAATAAAAAATGTTATTTCGAGTAATAAGCTATTTAATTCGTATGATAGGAGCGTTTTTGAACCGTTGGTACAACATTATGGAGTTAAAACTCCGTATATTGATTTAGTAGACAATGTTTGGGTAGCATTGTGGTTTGCTCTTCATCAAGCAAAAGTTGTTGCTATCAATTCTCATGAATATGTATATTACTATGATTCAAAAGAAGAGTATTCGTATATAGTTTTAATGATATCTGATGCTTTACAAGAAACAAGTAAGTCAGGAATATACCAAGGAAAGAACACGACATTGGTTGATTTAAGAAAAGCTACACCATCATTTTTTTTAAGACCACATGCACAGCATGCATATATGCTTAGAAAGAACGATCAATATCCAGGAGATTATAGCGATTTGATAGTTGGAATTGCCAAGATTCCAACGAGATTAGGGTTAAAATGGTTAGGTCAAAATGAATTCTTAACTTTGAATAGTTTATTTCCTGCCGCCTATTTTGATTCTGGATATAAAATGTTATTGAAAATATATCCGGAAAATGAACAACATACAGTGAATGAATTTGGTTCAATACAGATTTTAACGGATTGAATGGTGACTATATTTAATAGTTGGTTAATTAAATTTTTATAAGGGGGGAGAAAGTGAATATATATGAAACAAAAAGGGTAATTTCATGTATTCTTAATGTTGACGACGATATTTCACTGGAATATGTAGAAGACAAGATGCCTAGTTATGTGCCCCATGAAAAAAGAATTCAGATAGTAAAAGAACTGTATTGGAATGAAGTATATCAATTATCGCATGAATTATTGCATGCTGCATTTTATAAATATAATGGGTGCATGCCGTGCGAATATTTATGGATTGAAGAAATTGTTTGTGAAGCGTTTTCAATATACTGTATTGAGAAATATTGTCATAGTGAAAAGATATATTGGTTTGGATATTTATCACAAAATTATTATATATTAAATGGAAATGTTAGTGAGCCTGAAAAGATTAAAACTATAAAAGAACTTAATGGGAAATTAGGTGGATTTAAGGAGTATGGAGTTAGACAATTTATTCATCCATATGCATTGGATATAAAAAATATCATAAATGAAGATTTTGGCCAACTTGAAGAATTTTTGAATTATCGAAAATACATTCAAGATGGAAAAATAGAGATTGATGCAACTAATAGAATTGCAATTAAAATCTTTTCTTTACAGGAAAAATTGCAGTAGAGATCAGTAAGATAAATTTTTATTTGCTCTAGTATTTAGTGTAAAATGGAGGAAAGTTGATGATGGATAAAGAAATAAAAATAAGAAACAGTACAGTTGATTTTCTGGTATTTACACGAGATGCAGGAGAAGATGGAATAGAGGTTAGAGTCCAGAATAATGATGTATGGTTAACTCAAAAGGCGATTTCTCAGCTATTTGAAGTGGATAGAAGTGTTGTGACGAAACATCTTGGGAATATATTCAGTGAAGGGGAGCTTCATGAAGCTTCAGTTTGTGCAAAATTTGCACAAACTGCCGATGATGGAAAAACATATAATTATAAATTCTATTCATTGGCGGCGATTATTGCTGTAGGTTATCGAATAAACTCGGAAAGGGCAACACAGTTTCGAGTATGGGCGACAAAGGTTTTGGATACATTTACAAAACAAGGGTATGTACTTGATAAAAATAGGCTCATCAATGGGCAGATTTTTGATGAAGATTATTTTGATCACCTGATTTCAGAGATTCAGGAAATTAGGGCAAGTGAAAGACGATTTTATCAGAAGATAACAGATATATATGCAACAGCAGTTGATTACGATAAGAATTCAGTTGTTACAAAAGAGTTTTATGCAACTGTGCAGAATAAGATGCATTATGCTGTTCATGGAAATACTGCGGCAGAGGTAATAGTTGCAAGGGCAGATCATACAAAAGAGCATATGGGACTTACATCATGGAAGAATGCCCCAGATGGGAAGATTGTGAAGACGGATGTATCAATTGCAAAAAATTACCTGGCAAAGGATGAGATTAAGGAATTGAATGAGATAGTTACAATGTATCTTGATTATGCAACAAGACAGGCAAGAAGGCATGTACCTATGACAATGGAAGATTGGAAATCTAAATTGGATGCATTTTTAAGATTCAATGATGCCGATGTTTTGCAAGATAAGGGGAAGGTAACTGCAGCAATTGCAAAAGAATTTGCTGAAAGCGAATTTGAAAAATATAGAGTAATCCAGGATTCACTATATGAAAGTGATTTTGATAAGCTTATGAAAGATATGGATGTTGATATTAAATAGACAATAATTACTTTGTATTTTTATTATATCCTCCGGATAATGTAAAGAGTAAAGGAGGATTTGATATGAACCAAGAGATAATAAATGAAGTGCTTTGTCAGATGATACCGCATTTATCTAATGATCAGATAGTGCTGTTAAAGAATGTGTTAGAAGGGGCAATGCTAAAGAGTGGCACTGGGACGGATCAATCTGATGAAGTGTTGGTTGATAGTTTTATTGCAGCAAAACGCCTTGAAGGATGTTCGGAGAGAACCCTGGTATTTTATAAGAATACAATAGATAAAATGTTGGCTTCAATTGGAAAAAATATTAAGGCTGTTACGACAGAGGATTTGCGAGGATATCTTTCAGAGTATCAAAACAGTAATATGGTTAGCAAGGTTACAATAGATAATATACGAAGGAATCTGTCGAGCTTTTTTTCTTGGCTTGAGGATGAGAATTATATACTGAAAAGCCCGGTAAGACGTATACATAGGGTCAAAGCTACGACTTCTGTAAAGGAAACGTATACTGATGAAGACTTGGAACGGTTAAGGGATAGCTGTACGGAGTTACGAGACTTAGCATTGATTGATATACTTGCATCAACAGGAATGAGAGTGGGGGAATTGGTTAGACTTAATCGGGTAGATATAAATTTTAACGAAAGAGAATGTGTTGTATTTGGAAAGGGAGATAAGGAGCGAATCGTATATTTTGATGCGAGGACGAAGATACATCTGCAGAATTACTTGGATGACAGAATAGATAATAATCCCGCGCTTTTTGTTGGATTGAAGCATCCATATAATAGGCTAAAAATAGGTGGTGTAGAATCGAGACTTAAGAGAATGGGAAATGCTATTCAGGTTGAGAAGGTACATCCGCATAAATTTAGAAGAACAATGGCGACGACAGCGATAGATAAAGGTATGCCGATTGAACAGGTTCAAAAGTTGTTGGGGCATGAAAAGATAGATACAACATTGCATTATGCTATGGTGAAACAGAGTAATGTTAAGAATGCACATAGGAGATATATAGGTTAAAGAGGAAGAAGAGAATTATGAGTAATTGGAAAGAAAAACCATTATCCGAGTATTGTGAATTTCAAGAGGGATATGTTAATCCACCCAAAGGACATAGTGAATATTTTGGGGGAGATATAAAATGGTGTAGAGCAGTAGATATTAACAATGGTTATGTGTATAGTACATCGCAAACACTTACAGATGCAGGATTTAATAGCGCAAAAAAGAGTGCTGTGCTTTTTAAACCTAATACAATTGTTATTACTAAATCAGGTACAATAGGACGACTTGGAATAATTAAAGATTATATGTGCGGAAATAGAGCGACTATAAATATAATTCCAAAGAATAATGCAGATGTTGAATTCGTTTTTTATTTGTTGAGGAGTAGACAGAACGAATTTTTTGATCTAGCAGTTGGAAGTGTTCAGAAAAACTTATATGTATCAATTCTGGAAAAAATGATGTTTAAATTTCCCTCATTGTATGAGCAAAAAAAGATTGCCTCTTTTTTTTCAGTTATTGATAAAAAAATTGACATTAATAATCGGATAAATAGGAATTTAGCACTGGTTGCATAAATAGGAATTTGTCGGAGCAGGCAGCGGCGATTTATAAAGCATGGTTTATTAATTTTGAAATGAATAATGGAATCTGTCCCGATGACTGGACAGATGGAGTTCTTGGTGATATTGCGGAAATTGCCAGTGGAAAAAGACCTCCTATGAAGCAAAATAATAAAACGGATGATGTTTGTATTCCTTTAGTTGGAGCGGCATCTATCATGGGTTATACGAACACTGTATTATATGATTCAAAAATATTGGTAACTGGACGAGTAGGTACTCATGGAGTTATTCAACGATTTAATCAAGGCTGTTGGCCTTCGGATAATACTTTGGTTATTACTACTGATAGATATGAATTTGTAAATCAAATATTACTAGGTGTGGATTATAAAAGTATGAATCGTGGTTCAACGCAACCATTGATTACACAAGGTGATTTAAAGAAAATAGAAATCATTTTGCCAAATGATGCAGCTTTAGATGAATTTGAGAATTTGGCGGGTGGTCTGATGAGTCAATATGAGAAAAACGTAAAAGAAAATGCCAAGTTGTCAGAATTAAGAGACTCCTTATTGCCTAAGTTAATGTCGGGTGAGTTGGAGGTATCAGAAATTGATTTTTAAGGAAGTGATTAAATGCTTGAATTGCAAGAAGGACAAAAGGTTCTCATAATTAGATACGGTAAGAAAACTGATTGTATAAAAAACATAGAGAAGTTATTGAATTTAAAGGATATTGTTGGTTTGGAAAAATAGGTGTTGTTCCATCACAAAAAGCAATTGATGCGATAACTAAAGAGGCAACTCCCAAGATTATTTTATATTCACAAGGAAAAGGATATGTTGCGGATGTTTCAGAGATAAGATATGAGAAGCCTGATAATGGATATCCTGAGTATTATAATGATGAGTTATTTGACAAACTTATATTTCCTAAGAGCTATTTTAAATTATTAGATATTCAAGCATTATCAAATGAAGATTTATCCAAGTTAAGGATAGTGAGTAGTGGAAGGCAAGCCATCGAAACTTTTAATAGATCGATGTCGTCTTTTTCTTTGAAGAATATGGTAAGTCAAGACCAGTAGAAATTAAACGAAATAAGATAGATGCAAATTCGAAGAAGAAAGAGTTAGACATGAATGATTGTTTCTATAGGAAGAATGGAATATGTAACCGTAAAGGTTTTGTTAGTTATGAATTTGAATGTTCTCGACCAAGTACTTGTATAGGACAAAAACGGTAACTGTTACTCCGACAAATGGTAATTGTTATGATTATACGTTAATAATAAAAACGATATATTTGACATAAACGCGGTTGAATGTTAATATAATTGTAAAGAGGTGCTACCGATAGACGGTTAGCCCTGATATTGCAATTACAAAAAAGTAACCGCCAAGTTTTGTCAGGACAGGGCGGTTACTTTTTTGTCTTATTTCTTATCATTGCTCTTAGAGCCAACGGCATAACCAAGAGCAAAGCATGTAATGCATAAGCTGATGATGGCTATAAAAAGACTGAATTGAAAAGATAAATTTTTATTTGCTCTACAAAACACAACACAAAGGGGAGGGGAATAAATGCCGGGTTTATTTACAGAAGATACATATGAACAAGCGATAATAGAGCTGTTCGAGAATATGGGATATGACCATATCTATGCACCGGATTTTGACAGGGATTATACCAGCCCATTGATGGATTCGGTACTTAGAGATAGCTTGGTGCGTGTCAATCGGGGATTACCTGTAGATGCCATAGAAGAGGCTATTAATAAGCTTAAGACATTTGATACAGGAAGCTTGTTGCAGAAAAATACAATATTTATGGACTATCTGCAGAATGGAATTACAGTGAAGTTCTTTGTGAATGGCGAGGAACAGGCAACTATAGTGAAATTGGTTGACTATGAGAAGATAGACAACAATACGTTCTATGTGGTGAATCAGTATACATTTGTCGAGAATGGCAACAACAGGCGTCCGGATATTATTTTGTTTATAAATGGCCTGCCACTTGTGTTGATGGAGCTTAAGAGTCCTTCTAAGGATGAGGTAGGAGTAGAGAATGCATATAAGCAGATTCGTAATTATATCAAGGACATCCCATCTCTGTTTTATTACAATGCGATATGTGTAATCAGTGATCTTTCATCGAATAAAGCTGGAACTATAACATCCGGACTTGATAGATTTATGGATTGGAAATGCAAGGATGGAAGTAAGGAAGAAAGTGGGTTTGCGGAATTTGAGACATTCTATGAGGGAATGTTTCAGAAGAAAAGACTGCTTGATATACTGAAGAACTTTATACTTTTTTCAGGAACGGGTACGGGTAGATTTAAGGTACTTGCGGGATATCATCAGTATTTTGCAGTTAGAAAAGCTATAGAGAGGGCAAAGATTGCAACAAGAACAGACGGAAAAGGTGGTGTGTTCTGGCATACACAGGGTTCAGGTAAGTCACTCTCTATGGTATTTTATGCGCATTTGCTGCAGGAGGCACTTGATAGCCCTACCATAGTCGTAATGACAGATCGTATTGATCTGGACGATCAGCTCTATGCACAGTTTTCTCAGTGTGCAGATTTCCTCAGACAGACTCCTGTTCAGGCGGAGAGTAAGGAACATCTTAAGTCACTCCTTGATGGCAGAAGTGCAAATGGTATTATTTTCACAACTATGTTCAAGTTTGAGCGAGGTGAGAAACCTCTTTCAGAACGCAGAAACATTGTGGTTATGGCGGATGAGGCCCATCGTGGTCAGTATGGATTTGAGGAGAAGATTGTAGTATCCGAGAATCAGGCAGGAGAGAAAGAGGCACATACTGTTGTAGGAAATGCAAGAGTCATACATGATGCCCTGCCGAACGCTACGTTTATAGGATTTACCGGAACTCCAATATCAGCGAAAGATAGAAATACCAGGGAGGTATTTGGCGATTATATAGATATTTATGATATGACGCAGGCGGTTGAAGATGGAGCGACCAGACCTGTGTATTATGAGAGCAGAGTTGTTCATCTGAAACTTGATGAGAATACGCTTGCACTTATTGATTCGACTTATGATATTCTTGAGCAGCAATCCGATAAAGCAACGATAGAGAAGAGCAAGAAGATGCTGGGACAAATGGAGAGTGTCCTCGGCGCTGATTCAACTATTGCGTCATTATGCGATGATATTGTGGAACATTACGAGAAGTACAGGGCTAATCTGCTTACAGGTAAGGCTATGATAGTTGCCTATTCTCGTACAATAGCCATGAAGATATACAGAAGAATTCTTGAGATACGACCTGATTGGAAAGAGAAGGTTGGAGTAGTAATGACTGGTGGCAACAATGATCCAGAGGATTGGAAGGAGATAATTGGTACCAAAGCACATAAGGAAGAACTTGCAAGAAAATTCAAAGATAATGACGATCCAATGAAGATTGCAATAGTAGTGGATATGTGGCTGACAGGGTTTGATGTTCCGTCACTTGCGACTATGTATGTATATAAGCCTATGCATGGATATAATCTTATGCAGGCAATAGCACGTGTTAATCGCGTGTTTAAGGACAAAGAAGGCGGTCTTATTGTTGACTATGTAGGTATAGCTTCTGCGCTTAAGGCTGCCATGAAGGAATACACAGAGAGAGATAAAAACACATACGGGGATATGAATATTGCTAAAGTGGCATATCCTAAGTTCCAGGAAAAACTACAGGTGTGCAAGGATCTGCTACATGGATTTGATTTCAGTGGATTTATAGATGGTTCGCCGCTTGTTATGGCAAGACTTATAACCAAGGGAGTGAATTTTGTCCTTGATGCGAGGGTACCTGACAGAAAAGATTTGTTCTTGAAGGAGGCTATGCTGTTAAGACAGTCTCAGTCTCTCTGTTCAAGTATGACTACTGAGAAGGAACGCCACGAGGCAGCTTATATGGAGGCGGTTCGCTCAACAGTTATCAAGATTACATATGGCGGTGCAGACGGAAAAACACTATCACTTAAGGAGATAAACAACCAGATAAATGATCTGCTCAAGGCAGCAGTTCAAAGTGAGGGTGTAATCAATCTGTTTGACAGTAGCAAGACTGGTGGAGAGAACTTCAGCTTATTTGATCCGGCTGTATTGGATGAAATATCCAGAATGAAAGAAAAGAACATTGCTGTGGAAATATTGAAAAAACTCATGGCAGAGCAGGTCTCTTTATACAAAAGAACAAATGTTGTTCAGTCGCAGAAGTTTTCAGAGAAGATAGCACAGCTTATGAATTCGTATTACAACGGACTTATAACAAATGAGGAAGTGATAAAAGAGCTTCTTGAGACAGCCAACGAGATTGCAAATCTGTATAAGAATGGACAGAAACTTGGACTTTCCCAGGAGGAATTGGCATTCTATGATGCGCTGACAAAGCCGGAACATATAAAAGATTTTTATAAAAATGATGAATTGATTGCGCTTACCAAGGAACTGACGGAAATGCTTAGAAAGAATAGAACCATAGACTGGCAGAAGAAGGAAACTGCAAGGGCAACTATGCGAAAGATGGTTAAGAGACTGCTTAAGAAACATCATTACCCACCAGAGGATTATGATTTTGCCATAAATACAGTAATAAGCCAGTGTGAGCTGTGGACGGATAATAGCGATGCGCCTTACGTGGGAGAGCATGATAGTACGTTTAGATATAGTGAAGAGGCAAAACTTGCTAATGTTGCTGAGGGGAAAACAATGTACACAATAAGTAAAAATAGTTAGGAGGGGATTGTTAATGGATGCACGAAAGGGTAATATTTTTGAAATTTTGAATGGCAATAAGCAATTTATAATACCTGTATATCAGAGATATTATAGCTGGGGAGAAGAGCAGTGTAAAAGATTATGGGATGATATTGTAAATATGCAGAAAAAGGGCAAGCCTGGACATTTTGTTGGTTCAATAGTTAATATTGCTGAACAGGCAATGCCAACAGGCGTTCAAAAATATATGATTATAGATGGACAACAGCGTATGACGACATTAACTTTGTTGCTTATAGCGCTTAGGAATTATGTTCTGATGCATCCAGATGATAATTCAATAAATGCGAAACGTATTGATGGTATGCTTTTAAAAAATGAATATGAGAGTGGCATAGATCAATACAAGTTACTGCTTACAGAAAATGATAGAGAAATATTAATCAGTCTTGTAGAAAATAAGTCAATTAATTCAAATGTTAAATCACGTATATTAGATAACTATATGTATTTTAAGGACAAGGTTTCGGAAAAAATTCTAATGCTTGATGAAATATGGGACTCTATTGGTAAATTGCAGATTGTGAATATTACATTGGATCGTGCAATTGATGATGCTCAGGCAATATTTGAAAGTCTAAACTCTACAGGAAAAGAATTGTCAGAATCTGATCTTATACGAAATTATGTTCTTATGGGGTTAGAACCTTCAGAACAGACATATGTATATGAACATTTGTGGAGACCTATGGAGAATTTGTTTATATATGATACGCAAGAGACTGTCATGGATGCTTTTTTCAGACATTATTTAACGATGAAGATAACCCGTATACCGAAACAAGGGAGAGTATATGAAGAGTTTAAATTATATCACTTAAATTGCGAATTTGGTACTATTTTGGAATTGTGTCATGATTTGTTGGATTATGCGAAATATTATACAGATATAGTATTTAAGAGAAACGATGACGTAGAGTTAAGAAAGTTATATGGAGATATTGTTGATTTGAGGATGGAGGTATCTTATCCATTCTTATTAAAATTACATCATGATTGTTGTGAAAAAGTTATATCAAAAGATGAACTTAAAGAAATTTTGAGACTGTGTATAAGTTATGTTCTTAGAAGAGGAATTTGTGACATACCAACAAATTCTATGAATAAGACTTTTGCAACATTCAAAAATTTCATTAGACAGGATGATTATCTTAATTCCGTCAAGGCTCATTTTATTTTGCAGGACACATATAAAGAATTTCCAGATGATGACAAGTTTGGATCTGCGTTTGTTAGTAGAGATGTATATAATATGCGTGTTAGAAACTATATTCTAACCAGACTTGAGAATTATGACAATAAGGCACCGATTGTTATTGAGAACTATACTATAGAGCATATTATGCCACAGAATAGGAAACTTTCTACAGAGTGGCAGCGTGATTTAGGAGATAATTGGGAGAGTATTCAAAAAAGATATCTTCACACAATTGGAAACTTAACATTAACTGCTTACAATTCAGAAATGAGTGATAAATCGTTCATAGAAAAAATGAATATGGAGGGTGGTTTTAAAGAAAGCGCACTTAGATTAAATAAATATATTTTAGGGTTAACGGAATGGAACGAATCTCATATCCAGGAAAGGGCAAGGTTGTTGGCTGAAAAAGCGGAGAAGATATGGCCGTATCCTTCAATGAATGATCATGAGCTCGCCCCATATAAGATAGAGGAAAAAGTTCCTCAGAAATATAGTTTAGATACATACGATACAAATGCATTCACTAAGATATTGTTTACAGCTTTAGATAAAAGAATAATGAATCTTTCTCCAGCGGTAAAAAGAGAGTATAAGAAATTGTATGTAGCGTATAAACTTGATACAAATTTTGTAGACATTGTATTTCAGAAACAACGACTTCGTATAAGTATAAATATGAAATTCTCAGATATAGTAGATCCAGAAGGAATCTGCAAGGATGTTACTGGACTGGGAAGATGGGGAAATGGAGATGTTGAGTTGTTCATGGAACATAATGATGAGCTCGACACGGTTATGGAAATCATAGAGCAATCTTATAATGCTCAAGCAGAATGAGATAAATGTACAAAGATAATAACTTTCGGGGGGAATCACATGACTTTATACATGAACATAAAACAGCTTGGCAAGCGGAAGAACACAGTGCACAAGGTCCCATTTGAATATGACACAGCACCGAGTACGCTGCGGGAACTCATAACAGAGACAGTAAAGGTCTGCGTGGCACAGTACATATCCCGCATGGATCGCGGCGATGCAGTGCTGACAGATGAACAGATCGATGATATGGGAAGAATAGGAAAGATAGCGTTCGGGATCGTCTATGGGGAGAAGAAACCAGATGTGGATGAGGCAGTGAAGACAGCCATTCAGGGATTTGAGGATGGGCTGTTCAGAGTGTTCCGCGGTATGGATGAATTAACGGAGCTGGACAGGGAAGAGAAGTTTAACGAAGGGGATGAGATCACATTTATCCGCCTCACAATGCTGGCGGGGAGAATGTGGTAGAACATAAAGAAAGGGGTTACAATGGCAGAGGACAAGAAGACAAGGCTTGAGCTTGAGGAGCAGAAGAAGATCGCAGATGAAGTGAGAGAGGCATATGACGAGAATTCCACGAAGCTCAGAAAGAGCTACAGTGCGGATGCGCAGAAGCTTCTTAAGGAGATGGATAATTACTATGGAGATGTAAAAGAGTCGATGATCGGCAAGAGACTTGAGACATTTCTTGAGAATGAAAAGAATGTTCCTTCGGAATTCTTCAGGAAGGAGCTGAAGCATTTGCCGGGGTGGGTGCCGGATCATCTGCTGGAGGATTTCTACACTTCTATAGACAGCATAATCAAGTGGCAGACAAGCCAGTATTATTACAGAAGAACCATGCGTACAAAGAGGTATGGGGCATTTCTTGACAGATATTTCAGGATCATGAATGAATATCACTCCATGGGGATATACGGATGCGACATAGTATCTCTCTACAAGGAGAAAATGCCGCAGGATATATTGTGCTATTACAGGGATGGCAACAGCAATGGGTATAGAATAGTATCTGAATATTGGATACAGGCGGAGCTCGACAGGGGAAATGCAGAGCTTGAGGAAGTGCTCATGGACATCATGTTCGGTGAGAGTGCGCAGACAAGGCTAACGACCAATATCCTCAGGGGAATATATATGAGCTCCAACACAAGACTCCATGAGGCTGTAGGCAAGCTGCTCGTTGCAGCAAAGCTTCAGGAGGGGCTTAGGCAGGCGATATGTGAGAACATGGATTATGGAACAGCAGGTGCATTTATGACCCTGTTCCATGTAATAAAGGAGAATGATCTTCTGAGATTCTCGTCTGTCATGAGGGCTGTAGCCACTTGGACAGGACTTGTGACTGACGAGGAGAGCAAGCTTGACCATATACAGAAGAAACAGCTGCTACTTATAGATACATATCTGAATGATGAAAATGCAAGGCGTGAGGCATTATCCGGCGAGGATGCCATGCAGATCTATCTTGCGCTGTGGAGCTATGGTTTCTTTGATGTGGACGAGGCATGCCATGTGATGAACAAGCTGGCGCTTGATGGCAGCAGACACCAAAGACTGGTATTTGGCACATATATTAGGGCAATGAGTCTGGGAAAGGTGTACACACACAGCGTTGCAAAGGAATTTATCAAGAGATTCCCAGACGAGATGGACACCATGGCGGTCATCATGCCAAGCTTCATGTCGGATTACCAGCCTTATATGAATAGTCTCATATATAAAGACGGCAGATCGTACAACAATGAACTTAAGAAAATGACATTTGCCGAGGTGGACAAATATTTTGACAGCAGGAAAGAATGTCAGGAGATGTACGATATCCTCATGGGCATACTTGAGCGCATGCCAAAGAAGAGGCTTGAGTTTGATCCGTGTGTATTTCCATGGAATGCCGAATATCTGGACAGATCTGCAATCATCATGAGACTTGCGGTCTGTGCAAGCGCTCTCAAGGACGAGGACAAGATCACTTACATAGCGGAGATGGTTCCTGAGATAGATTCCGCAAGGTACAGCAGAGATGCGCTTTTGCTTCTGCTTGTAAGGCAGCCGGCAAATGACAGACAGCGTGCCATACTGGTGGATGCGGTTGCCGACAAGGAGACATATACCAGAAACAAGGCGGCGATGATCGTTAAGGATATGAAACTTTCGCCGGAGAATTATGTACAGCTTGAGAATATGCTCAAGTACAAGAAGTCAGACATAAGGGAGACTGTACTGTCTATACTTTATAAACTTGACGGTGATGACATGGACGATCTCATCGGAAGACTTCTCGCAGATTCCAAGGAGGAGAAGAGAACAGCGGGACTTGATCTGCTGCTCCAGCTCAAAAATGATGAGAACAGGCAGAACCTTTTTACAGATTGTGTTGGTCATATAGACGCTATGCAGAGGGAGTCTGCGAATGGAAGATCCAGTGTTACAACTAAGGAGCAGATTCTTATACGTGAGATAAAAAATGTTGGCACAGACCGGGCTGGTGCAGATGAGGGGTATGGACTTTATGATGTAAATGCGGACTATGAGCCGATATTTGACAAGAGTTATCTGGCTGAGTGCCTTGAGCTGTACAAAAAGTATTTCCCTGAAAGCGGGATTGCAAATGATAATCTGTGCAAGACTGCCAAGAGCGAGGGTGCATTTGCAAAACTCAAATCAAAGATTGTGCCTAAAAAGAAAGACACGACATCTGATTCAGAAGTTATAAATATATTAAGAAAATTTGATGCATTTGTGGATGAGCACAAAAATGATGAGTATGAGATGGCTGACGGAGAGATCGGCCTGCTTGGTGAGGCAGGTGGAAACATATATGTGAACCGTGACAAAGTGGCATGTGAGGAATTGTGGGTAGATTTCTACGAGAAAAATATTCAGACTCCGTATATGTGCATGCAACTCTATGTGTATCTGAATGGCTACAACAGTGACAAACAGGATTTCAAGAAGTACTGTGAGAGCTTTATGGCGGATATGTTTGGAAATATATATATAGAAGAATGTCCGGCATTCGGATATCTTGCCATTGCCAGAGCTGTAATTGGTTTCCTGTATAGAAGATATGTGATGGATAGTGACAAGAGGAGGCTTGCCGTTGTGGCAGCAGACTATCTGCTTGGAAGAAACGATGAGCTCATATATACATTTGGCGGGAATAAAGGTGGCAGCAGTATATCTGGTGATGATTCAAAGATATATCACAGAAGTGTGCTCACAAATGAGCAGATCATGATAATAACAAGGTGGCTTGCGATCGATGGTGACAGCGATATATTGGACGTAAAAGAAGATTCTGACGAGGCAAGGCAGAATGAAGAGGATTTCAGGCATTTGTTCCCATACAACTATGCCCTTGCAAAGTGTCATAACTTTAATATACCTTCAGACGTTGTAAATGATAGAAATTCATATTACTGGATACACACAGGAAGTGTCATGCCGGTTCCTGGTCTCCTGAACTATATTGCCGCATACAGTCGTGGCATTATATCCAGGGATTATATGTACAAGATGGCATTTGAGGGGAATTCCCTGGATAGGAGCCTCAAATGTGTATCTGACGTGATGCGTTTTATAACGGAGCGCAACAGGAAGGTGCAGACCAGAGGCTATGAGTGGGGATATACGGAGCGTGAAAGGCTGAGGAGTGTGAGGCAGATACTTCTTCACAGTCCGGAAGGAGAGTTCTCGGAGACGGACGAGAAAAGGCTGGATATAGCTAAGAAGCTGTACACTGATATGTCTGAGCTTGTGCTTTCTGCAGAGCTCACAAGGGGAGATACAGAGACAGAATTCTCTCCATATATATACGGGCTTACAAGAATATTCGGAGCGGAGTATTTTGTCAGGATACTGTCAGCCCTTGGCAAGGAGACCCTGGAGAGATCAACGTATTTCAATACCGGTTATTACTATAACCGTCAGAAGGTCAGCAAGAAAAACAGTATGTCGCATCTTCTTCAGGCGTGTGTGCCAGATGCAAATGACAGCGCGGAGACTCTGAAGGCCTATCTTACAGGTACGGATATAAGTGATGCCAGGCTTATAGAGGCAGCTATGTATTCTCCAGAGTGGATAGATCTAGTTGGAGAGTATCTTGGATGGGATGGATTTACTGCGGGATGCTATTACTTCATGGCGCACATGAACGAGTCATTTGATGACAAGAGAAAGGCTATGATAGCGAGATTTACACCGCTTGAGGTGGATGAGCTGAACGACGGGGCATTTGACAGGACGTGGTTTGCCGAAGTCTATGACAGATTGGGTGACAAGCGATTCCAGCTTATATACAAGGCGGCGAAATACATTTCAGATGGTGCAAAGCACACCAGAGCGAGAAAATACGCGGATGCGGCGCTTGGCAAATATGATGAGCCCGAGCTGATAGCTGAGATCGAGGCAAAGAGAAACAAGGACCTGCTCATGGCGGTGGGAATCCTGCCGATAGAGAATGAGGAGCAGATAAAGGACAGATACATGTTCCTTCAGAAGTTCAAGAAGGAGAGCAGGCAGTTCGGAGCACAGAGGAGAGCCAGCGAGGCGGCAGCAGTTTCTACAGCTATGCGCAATATGGCGATCAATGCCGGATATCAGGACGTGACGAGACTTACCCTACGTATGGAAAGCCTTGTGGTTCAGGGCATGACAGAATATTTTCAGCCGCATGAGGTCGGAGAAGTGACCGTATGGCTTGAGATGGAGGACGGCGGCAAATGCGCTGTCATCTGTGAGAAGAACGGCAAACAGTTAAAGTCCGTTCCGGCAAAGATCAAGAAGTATGAGTATGTATTGGCTCTGATGGATGCCAAGAAGCAGATGGCGGAGCAGTCAAGGCGTACAAAGGCGATGCTTGAGGATGCGATGGAGAGCCAGGAGGAATACACCTGGGCTGAGATCAGGGGCATGCTGGAGAATCCTGTTATACATGACATGGTAGCTGCGCTGGTGTTCAAGGTGGCGGAGCAGGATGGCGTGAAGGCAGAGCTTGATAATGCGGCTGACAGTATTATGTCAGGGGCAAATGAACTTGATGACAGCAAGAATGTAGATTTGAGGAATAACAGCGATGCTGGTGATGTGCAGTTAGATAATGCAAGAGGCGAAAGTGCTGGCGTACCTAGTCAGAATGTAGTTCTTGGATTTGCAACTGAGGATGGATTCAATGTGTTTGTTGAAACAACCGCTGGTGATGAAAACAAACATTTGTCAGACGACACCAAGCTCACAGTTGCACATCCATTCCACATGTACATGGCTGGCAAATGGCACGATATACAGAAATATGTATTTGACAACAAGATCGTCCAGCCGTTCAAGCAGGTGTTCAGAGAACTCTATGTGAAGACCGAAGAGGAAATGAATATGGAACATTCCCTCAGATACGCGGGCAATCAGATCCAGCCGAAGAAGACACTTGGCTGTCTGAGGTCAAGACATTGGGTAGCAGACATAGAGGACGGACTCCAGAAAGTGTATTACAAGGAGAACATAGTAGCACAGATATACGCGCTTGCAGACTGGTTCTCACCTGCGGATATAGAGTCACCGACCCTCGAATGGGTGGTGTTCTCAGATAGAAAGACAGGAAAGAATATGAGAATCAAGGATATCCCAGACATCATATTCTCTGAGGTCATGAGGGATGTGGACATGGCTGTTTCCGTGGCGCATGCAGGAGGCGTGGATCCTGAGACCTCACACTCAACTGTTGAGATGCGAAAGGCGATAGCAGAATTCACTATGCCACTTTTCAAGCTGACAAATGTCACATTTACAAAGAATCACGCAGTGATAGAGGGCAAGCGCGCAAATTACACAGTTCACCTTGGAAGTGGAGTGGTGCATCAGGAGGCAGGACCTATGATAAATATACTTCCTGTACACTCACAGAGGCGTGGCAGAATATTCCTGCCATTTGTGGATGATGATCCAAAGACATCGGAGGTACTCACGAAGATACTGTTCTTTGCGGAGGACAATAAGATCAAGGATCCGTATATACTGGGACAGATCGAGCAGTGAGTGTGAAGATAATACTGCTGCCTGTGACAAGTAAGTGATGTGATGTTTGACAGACAGATTTCCGGACAGAGAAAGAAGATGACATAATGGGAATCAGGAATATAATAACAAGGCATAAAATTGGACGTGGTGATGCAGATAACAGGTTCCCATATGATGAGAACATGCATGAGGCTGTCATCAGGTGTTCTATCTGCACCGGCGAGCAGGTCGCAGGTTTTAAGAACAGACAGGACGGCAGCTTTGTGGGTGTGATGGTGATAAAGTCGGATGACGATCTGGAATACTTCAAAGAGCTTTATGGCGTGGAGAAGGTTAGGAAGGTATATTAAAATAAAATTTTCATCGATATTGACATAAAATAGTGTTGAGTATATTATTAAACAAAGGAGTGCCTGCCTTAAGTGGGGATGATAACAGAGTTGTTTCGCTACTTGGGAAACAACATAATACGTAAATGGCTATGCGTTAATCGCATAGCCATTTGCTGTTTTATCAGATGTATACAAATTGGATAATTATTTGATAGTAGAGAGGCGGATATAAATAGATAATAAAAAACTGAATCTGTATAGGGTAGATATTTTTTATATTTTTATTGTTGACTGCTACATAAAAACGTGAAAATACACATAAAATAGTAGTTGGTATTGATTAAGTAGACACGGGATAGTAAAATGGAATTACTAAAAAATGTGTCCACACACAAAAACAAGGAGTATAACAGTGGAAATCAAGAGAGATGCTTACCTTGAACAGTTGAAGATAAGAAAAGATAATGGAATGATAAAGATTATCACAGGAATCAGGAGATGTGGAAAGTCATTCCTATTATTTGTATTATTTAAGAACTATTTATTAGAGAATGGTGTAGATAATGAACACATTATTGAGATTGCATTAGATGGCATCGAAAACGAAGAACTGAGGGATCCGAAAAAGTGTTATCAATACATTAAGGATGCAATGAAAGATGAGCAGAGGTATTATTTGATTTTGGATGAAGTACAGTTTATGCCGCGATTTGAGGAAGTACTGAATAGTTTGCTCAGGATTAGCAATATTGATGTATATGTGACCGGTAGTAATTCGAGATTTTTATCCAGTGATATTGTAACTGAATTTAGAGGCAGAGGTGATGAGATAAGAATTTATCCATTATCTTTCGCTGAGTTCTATAGTGCGTATGATGGAGATTATGACGAAGCTTGGGAAGAGTATATGACATATGGTGGTTTGCCACAGGTAGCACAATTTTCTGTGGAACGCCAAAAGGCAGAATATCTAAAAAATATTTTTACCAATGTCTATATCAGGGATGTTGTAGAGAGGAATAACATTAAAAATGTTGATGAAATTGGAACTTTAGTCGATATTCTTGCTTCTGCCATAGGCGCACCAACCAATCCAACTAAAATATCAAATACTTTCAAAAGTGAACGGGGTATCAATTATAGCAATAAGACTATATCTAATCATATTGATTATTTGGCGGAGGCCTTTTTGATTTCTAAAGCGGAACGGTATGATATTAAGGGAAGAAAATATGTGGGTGCTAACTTAAAATATTATTTTTCAGATGTGGGACTTAGAAATGCCAGGTTAAATTTCAGACAGCAGGAACCTACTCATATTATGGAGAACATAGTTTATAACGAACTGCTTATTAGAGGTTACAATGTGGATGTTGGTATCGTAGATGTGTATGCAAAGAATGATTATGGAAAAACTACTCGCAAGCAGTTTGAGGTTGATTTTGTAGTGAATCAGGGTAGTCAGAGATATTATATTCAAGTAGCCTATGATATGGTTTCTGAAGAAAAACAGACACAGGAATTTAATTCATTTAGGAATATTCCAGATTCATTTAAGAAGATTGTTATAGTAAATGGAACGAAAAAGCCGTATAGAAATGATGAAGGATTTGTGATTATGGGAATGAAATATTTTTTACTTAATGCAGATAGTTTAGAATTTTAGTGAGGTTGTCAAGAAAAAACACTTGACAACCCATCCCGCCTGTATTAGAATAGCCCATGGTAAAGCAAAAACACTTTACATGCAAGTGCGTTACGGAGAGTTTGTTATGGAGAAGATAGTCAGACAGTCTATGTTATATGATTTTTATGGTGAGCTGCTCACAGAGCATCAGAAGAGCGTGTACGAGGATGTCGTGAACAATGACATGTCTTACTCAGAGATAGCGAGACTCAACAACATAAGCAGACAGGGCGTATATGATATGGTAAGGCGCTGTGACAAGATCCTCGAGGAGTATGAGGAGAAGCTTATGCTGGTACATAAGTTCATGAAGGCACAGGAACAGGTTCAGAAGATCAAGGAATGTGCGGATGAGCTTAAGACGATGAACTCGGATGAACGGCTTGCGGGCAGAATTGAAGATATAGTGAATTATTCAGATAAGATACTCGAAGATTTCTGATGATAGATAATATCAGAAGGGAGAATGTCTATGGCATTTGACAGTTTATCAGATAAACTGCAGAACGTTTTTAAGAAGCTGAGAAGCAAGGGTGTACTTACTGAGGATGATGTCAAGGAGGCCATGAAGGAAGTCAAGAGAGCACTTCTCGAGGCCGACGTTAACTTCAAGGTTGTTAAGTCATTTGTCAAGTCGGTGAGTGACAGAGCTGTAGGTGAAGAAGTTCTCAAAGGTCTGAATCCTGGACACATGGTAATCAAGATCGTCAAGGAAGAGATGGATAAGCTCATGGGCTCTGAGATGACAGAGATCAAGCTCAGACCATCCAATGAGATCACGATCATCATGATGTGTGGACTTCAGGGAGCAGGTAAGACCACCACGGCGGCAAAGCTTGCATATCAGTTCAAGAACAAAGGCAAGAAGCCACTTCTTGTGGCATGTGATGTATACAGACCGGCGGCTATCAAGCAGCTGCAGGTGAATGGTGAGAAGGTTGGAGTTCCTGTGTTTGCCATGGGAGACAACAACAAGCCATTGGATATTGCGAAGGCGGCTATACAGCATGCAGCCAAGAACAATATCAATCTGGTGTTCCTTGACACCGCAGGACGTCTTCATGTCGATGAGGACATGATGAACGAGCTTGCAGAGATAAAGGAGAATCTGGACATTGCCTACACCATACTGACTGTGGATTCCATGACAGGTCAGGATGCGGTAAATGTAGCGACAACGTTCAATGATAAGATAGGTATAGATGGTGTCATCCTCACAAAGCTGGATGGTGATACCAGAGGCGGTGCCGCACTGTCGATCAAGGCAGTCACAGGCAAGCCGATCCTGTACTCAGGTATGGGAGAGAAGCTTACAGATCTGGAACCATTTTACCCGGATCGTATGGCGAGCCGAATCCTCGGAATGGGTGATGTAGAGTCACTTATTGAGAAAGCCCAGTCGGCCATCGACGAGGAGAAGGCCAAAGAGATGGAACAGAAGTTCCGCAAAGCAAGTTTTGATTTCAACGATTTTCTTGATCAGATGGCTCAGCTTGAGCAGATGGGCGGCATGCAGGAGATCCTTTCCATGATGCCTGGCATGGCAAGTCAGATGAAGAATGTTGAGATAGATGAGAACGCTGCTAAAACACCAAAAGCAATCGTTCTGTCCATGACACCTAGAGAGCGTTCACTCCAGGATCCGATATCGCCATCCAGAAAGAAGCGTATCGCAGATGGAGCCGGTGTCCAGATAGCAGATGTCAATCGTTTCCTTAAACAGTTTGAACAGTCTAAGAAGATGATGAAACAGATGTCCGGCATGATGGGTGGAAAGAGAAAACGTGGTGGTTTTAAAATGCCTTTTGGCTTAAGATAATTATTATTTAGGAGGAACAAGAACAATGGCAGTAAAGATTAGATTAAGAAGAATGGGTTATAAGAAGCATCCTTTCTACAGAGTGATCGTAGCAGATTCAAGATCACCAAGAGATGGTAGATTCATCGAGGAGATCGGAACATATGATCCTAACCAGGAGCCATCTGTAGTAAAGATCGACGAGGAGGCTGCTAAGAAGTGGTTAGCTACAGGAGCACAGCCAACTGAGTCAGTTGCAAAGTTATTAAAGCAGGCAGGTATCGAGAAGTAATTTTACGGATGTATCAGCTTTTCTATGAAAAGCTGATATGCAGCGCCAGCCATCGACGAAGTCGATTTTGCATGGCTGGTGTTCCATTTGGGAGGTATAGAGATGAAAGATTTAGTAGAAATCATTGCAAAGTCCCTAGTAGATCATCCTGAGCAGATAGCTGTAACCGAGACTGAAGAAGACGGCATAATAAAGATAGACCTTACTGTCGCACCAGAAGACATGGGTAAGGTAATCGGCAAGCAGGGCAGAATCGCCAAATCCATCCGTACAGTTGTCAAGGCAGCTGCTTCAAAGGGTGATAAGAAGGTTGTCGTTGATATTAAGTAGAACTGCATAAGCAGGATAAGTGGTATTTCTTAATCTTCATATGACAGAGGATTTTATTACCGAGTTAAGAGGGGGAGTTTATACTCCCCCTTATATTATATGTCACAGGCGTAGGCCTGATGACCTGCGCGCGCCTCAGCGTGCTACCACTTAATATGTCACAGGCGTAGGCCTGATGACCTACGCGCGCCTCAGCGCGCTACCACTTAATATGTCACAGGCGTAGGCCTGATGACGTACGCGCGCCTCAGCGTGCTACCATATTTATATAGGAGAGAGCATGGAACATAACACAGAAGACAGACTCAGAGTGGGTGTGATAACCTCAAGCCATGGTATAAAGGGCGAGGTTAAGGTATATCCGACAACAGATGACAATGATCGTTTCAAGACCTTGAAGAAGTGCTATCTGTCAAATGGCAGAGAGACTTTGGAGGTTAATTGTACATCTTGCAAATTTTTGAAAAATATGGTTATTCTTAAGTTCAAAGAATACGATAACATAAATGATATAGAGCGTTTTAAGAACTATGACATACTTGTTGACAGGGAGGATGCAGTTCCTCTCGTGGATGGAGAGTTCTTCATCTGTGATGTCCTTGACGCTGATGTATATGATCAGAATGACGAGCACATAGGAATCCTTGACGACGTGCTGGAGACTCCGGCAAATGATGTATTTGTCGTTAAGAAGGATGATGGCAGCGAGATCCTTATACCTGTAGTACCGGATTTCGTGTTCGATGTTGACACAGAGAATAAGAAGGTCAAGGTCAGAACATTTGAGATGGTAGAAGCAGATGATTCAGATGACGAGGATTGATCGCATACAGACGTTTGGTGAGATGATGAACATATACTAGGAGCGGACTATGAATTTTTATATTTTGACACTTTTCCCCGAGATGGTTATGAATGGACTTTCAACGAGTATCACGGGAAGGGCCATAGAGTCGGGAAAACTTCATATAGAAGCTATAAATATAAGAGATTACACCCAGGATAAACACAATCATGTGGATGATTACCCATATGGGGGAGGCGCAGGCATGGTCATGCAGGCGCAGCCTGTGTATGATGCATACACGGCACTGGTGGAGAAGCTTGGCAGAAAACCATGGGTCATATATATGACTCCGCAGGGAAGAACCTTCAATCAGGGTATTGCACAGGAGCTCTCGGAGAAGGAGGACATAGTTCTTCTGTGTGGTCATTACGAGGGAATAGATGAGAGGGTTCTTGAGATGATAGTCGATGACTATATGTCTATAGGCGATTTTGTGCTGACTGGCGGAGAACTTCCAGCCATGGCTATCGTGGATGCTGTGTCTCGTCTTGTCCCAGGGGTTCTGAATAACGAGGACAGTGCTGAGATAGAGACTTTTTATAACAATCTGCTTGAGTATCCGCAGTATACCAGACCTCCTGAATTCATGGGGAAGAAGGTTCCGGATGTACTGCTTTCGGGCAACCATAAGCTCATAAATGAGTGGCGACTTGAACAGTCTATCACCAGGACGAAGGAGCACAGGCCGGACATGTACGAGAAGTATATGATCGAGAATCCTCCTAAGGAGAAAAAGAAACGAAGAAAATAGCAGGTTGCCACCTGTGGTCTTAAGGTGGTATACTAAGAGATGGCAGAATTCGAGGTTATTCGAATTCTGCCATAACCTTGTGGAGACGCGACTGCAGGGCATACACAAAACAAGGAAGAACAAGGAGACAAAAGATTATGAAACGCAGATTACTTATGACTATGATGGCTATGGTTCTGGCATTCTCATTTACAGGATGTGGAAACAAGAAGGCAGACGAGACGACGGCAACCACAGAGGCTGCATCAGAGGTGAAGGATGAGTTCATCAAGTTTGTTGGAACAGATATCCCTAAGATGGATACAGAGGAAGCGGAGATCATGAAGAAGTTCAACTCATATTTTGCTGAGGGAACTGCTGTTGATACAGATGCTCTGCTCAAGGATTTGACAGACAATCTGCTTCCAAATTATAAGACATTTCTTGACGACGTACAGGCTATAGAAGTCAAGACCGACGAGGTGAAGGCGCTCAAGGATCAGTATTATGATGCCATGAATGCACAGTATGAGGCTATGCAGAAGGTTGAGGCTGCTGTTAAGGATAAGAACAAGGACATCCAGACAGAGGCACAGAAGCTTCTCTCAGACGCCCAGAGCAAGTATACAGCATACAATGACGCGGTATATGCACTTGCCCAGAAGGAGAATGTAACGTTGAACGGCGAGATAGCAACAACTGCAACCAGTGAGGCAGGAAGCACAACAGAGGCCAACACAGAGGCTATAGATCCAAGCGAGGCCATGACAGATGAGGTTGAGACAACAGAGGCAGCGCAGTAGTATTTAAGATATAGAAGAATATTTTGAAAAGCAGTGGATACATGAGTGTGTTCACTGCTTTTTGGCTGTGGTATACTGTAAAAAATATGCTCAGTTCACATTTTTTACAAATATCAATGTTATATTGAGATAAATTGGATATTATTCTATATGTGGAGGTACGATATGGATTCAATAAAGGTTCTTATGGTTGATGATGAGAGCAGAATGAGGAAACTTGTCAAGGACTTCCTCACAAGAGAGGGGTATATGGTTCTTGAGGCCGGAGATGGTGAACAGGCCCTGGATATATTCATGAATGACAAGAATATATCTCTTGTAATACTTGATGTCATGATGCCTAAGATGGACGGATGGGAGACTCTTAAGGAGATAAGAAAGTTCTCACAGGTTCCGGTTATCATGCTTACCGCGAAGGCAGATGAGCGCGATGAGCTCCAGGGCTTTGATCTGGGAGTAGATGAGTACATAACGAAGCCGTTCAGTCCCAAGATACTTGTTGCCAGAGTTGCAGCGATACTCAGAAGAACAACGGATGCCGCTTCAGATGAGAAGCTTGTAGCCGGAGGTATTGAGATGGATCTGTCGGCTCATGTGGTGACTATAGATGGCAAGCCTGTTGAACTCAGCTTCAAGGAGTTCGAGCTGCTGCAGTATTTTATCATGAATAAAGGTGTGGCACTGTCGAGAGAGAAGATACTTAACAATGTGTGGAATTATGATTACTTTGGCGATGCCAGAACCATAGATACTCATGTCAAGAAGCTCAGAAGCAAGATGGGCGATAAGGGCGAATATATCAAGACCATATGGGGAATGGGCTATAAATTTGAGGTGGAGTGATGACCGGATCAAAGAGAACTTCTATCAGAACAAAGATAACTTTATCGCTTGCGGCGACTATACTATTTATGGTTGTCATGTCGTGTGCCATAACCATGCTTTTTATCAAGAAGTATTTCTATCACGGCATGGAACAGATGCTGCTTGATACGTACAATTCCTGCAATGAACTGTTCGGTCGGGATGAGGATATAGACAGTAAAGAGCTGGCAAATGATGTGATCAATCAGTCAGGTGCGATGATATTTATCTTCGACAGCGTGAATATGCATGTGTACACGACGGTGAACGAGGAGGCTGCGGTATATAACAACCTGTCATTTATAGCGGACTACTTCAATTACAGTGGTGGCAAAAATCCGGATAATCCGAAGATAAAGAGAAAGCAGATTGAAAAGACAGATAAATATGATATACAGATCACAAATGATAAAAATACCGGAAACAGCTATTATGATGTGGTAGGATTTCTTGACAATGGTTTTGTGGTTGTAATCAGAAAACCAATCTCCAGCGTAGACTCAACGATAATTATATCACTAAAGTTTTTCTTTTTTGTATTCTCGGTTGTTGCGATACTTGGATTTGCCGTGATCTATTTTATCAGCAATGCGGTTGCAAAGCCGATAAAGAATCTTGCGTTGGTTGCCAATCGTATGGCACAGCTTGATCTCGATGTGAAGGTGGATCACGCATCCAACGATGAGATTGGTGAGCTAGCGGACAGTATGAACGAGATGTCATATCAGCTGAGGAACACGCTGACAGAGCTTCAACAGGCAAATGCTAAGCTGCAGACGGATATTGATGAGAAGGTACAGATAGATGAGATGAGGAAGGAGTTCCTGTCCCATGTGTCCCATGAACTCAAGACTCCTATAGCTCTCATACAGGGATACGCCGAGGGCCTTAAGGACAATGTTATAGAGGATGATGAGAGCAAGGAGTTTTACTGTGATGTCATTCTGGACGAAGCTGGCAAGATGAATAAGCTTGTCAGACAGTTACTTGATCTGAATGAGCTTGAATTTGGAGTGGACAGGGTTCATCCTGTGGTATTTGACATAGATGCACTCATAAAGAATGTAGTGGATTCATCATCCATTCTGGTGGAGCAGAACCATGCGGAAGTTGAGCTGGCGGATGAGCTGAATGATGTGTGCAACGTATATGCAGATGAGTTCATGATAGAGCAGGTATTCACCAATTATTTTACAAATGCACTTCATTACTGCAACGATGGAGGCAAGGTCAGAGTGTGGACGGCGAATAAGGACTATGATCAGCCGAGAAGGACTGAGGATGGACTCGTCACAGGCAACTTGAGAGTATTTGTATATGATGAGGGACCGAACATTCCTGACGATGAGCTTGATAAGGTATTCATTAAGTTCTACAAGGTGGACAAGGCGAGGACGAGAGAGTATGGTGGAAGCGGTATTGGACTTTCTATAGTTGCGGCGTCCATGGCGGCTCACAACAAGAACTATGGTGTTTACAATGTGGAGAATGGAGTGGTATTCTACTTCGACCTTGATATTATACAGCAGGATGATGGCGAACCGGAAATGATACCGGAGAATAGCGCAGATAACACGTCAGAACAATAAATACTTTGCAAGGAGGAAACTTTTAGGCTATAATTCTAAGGGTTTCCTTTTTCTGTTGGATTCTGGCATCTGCAAATATATTTATAAAATGGGAGAAGATTATGTCATATAGTGCAAAAAACATTGAGGTGTTAAAGGGACTTGAGCCGGTAAGACTGAGACCGGGAATGTACATCGGCAACACAGGGCGAAGCGGACTGAACCACCTAATACAGGAGCTTATAGACAACTCGGTGGATGAGCATCTGGCGGGGTATTGCAACAATATATGGGTGAGCATCAACGAGGATGGCTCGGCAACCGTGTCTGACGATGGACGAGGCGTTCCTGTCGATATACATGAGCAGGAGGGAATTCCTGCGGAGCGTGTTGTATACACAGTGTTGCATGCAGGTGGCAAGTTTAACAGCTCCACCTACAAGATAAGCGGCGGACTTCACGGAGTAGGTTCTGCAGTTGTAAATGCACTGTCTAACAAGCTTATAGTAGATGTTGCCAGGGATGGCTACCTCTATCACGATACATACGAGAAGGGAATACCGACAACTGAACTTGTTGATGGTATGCTTCCAAAGACAAAACTCAAGGAAAAGAGAACAGGTACGACGGTAACACTCTATCCTGATGATACAATATTTGAGACAGTAAAGTTCAAGGCGGACGCCATCAAGCAGAGGATTAAAGAGACAGCATATCTGAATCCGAATCTTACGATCACATTCCAGAACAAGAGGGATGGCGAGGAGCCTATAGTGTTCCATCAGCCAGGGGGACTTGCAGCATTTGTTGAGGATATATCCCAGGGACTCACACATACATCACCGGTTGTCGCCATATCGGGGGAGAAGGACGGAATCGCCGCAGATATAGTATTTCTGATGACGGAGGACGGCGAGGAGAATATCATAGGATTTACCAACAATATCACGAATCCTGAAGGTGGAACCCATGTGACAGGATTCAAGTCAGCATTTGCCAAGCTTATCAATAATTATGCGAGAAATGAGCTTGGAACTCTGAAAGAGAAGGATTCCAATCTGACAGGTGCAGATATAAGATCTGGCATGCAGGCTATCATATCCGTGAAGCATCCGGATCCTCAGTTCGAGGGACAGACTAAGACAAAGCTTTCCAACACGGACGTGTCAAAGGCCGTCGACGATATCGTGAAGGAACAGCTCACAGTTTATTTTGACAGAAATTATGATGTGCTGAAGGATATAGTGGACAGGGCGGTGGCTCTCTCCAAGAGAAAGGCGCTTGAGAAGTCCAAGATCAATATAAACAAGTTTTCATTTGAGGGAAATGGCAAGCTTGCAAAGCAGGAGTCCTCAGATTCGTCTAAATGCGAGATATTCATAGTCGAGGGAGATTCGGCGGGAGGCTCAGCCAAGACCGCGAGAAACAGAAAGTATCAGGCAATACTTCCACTTAGAGGTAAGATACTCAACGTGGAGAAGAAGCCTGTTGCAAAGGTGCTTGAGAATGCCGAGATCAAAGCGCTCATCAATGCATTTGGCTGTGGCTTCATGCAAGGCTACGGCAATGATTTTGACATAAGCAAGCTGAACTATGACAAGATAATCATCATGACGGATGCCGATGTGGATGGTGCGCATATAGCGACCCTTCTGCTGACATTCTTCTACAGATTCTATCCCGACCTTATAAGCGAGGGACATATATACATAGCGATCCCACCTCTCTACAGGGTTGGCGAGGGCAAGAACATCAAATATCTGTACTCAGATGATGAGCTTGCAAAGTACAGAAAGACACACACGAACAAGTTCACGATCCAGAGATACAAGGGTCTTGGTGAGATGGATGCAGACCAGCTCTATGAGACGACCATGAACCCTGAGACAAGACTTTTAAAGCAGGTATCAGTGAACAGCCGTGTTGAGGCAAATCAGCTCACACAGACGCTCATGGGAACTGAGGTTGCGCCTAGAAGAGAGTACATAGAGACACACAGTGCGGATGCGGTGCTAGATATATAAAAGTGATATTTGGGAATGCTTAGCAGCGTGTTTTCACAGTTTGTATGATGAAAGGGATAGATCATGTCGGAAAAGATATTAAATGTAGATTATGAGAGCGAGATGGGACAGTCCTATGTGGATTATTCCATGTCGGTTATAACAGAGAGAGCGCTCCCGGATGTAAGGGATGGATTAAAGCCTGTCCAGAGAAGGATACTTTACTCACTGGATGGTCTTGCAGGCTCCGACAAGCCACACAGAAAATGTGCGAGAATAGTCGGAGATACAATGGGTAAATATCACCCACACGGAGATAGTTCCATATATGAAGGACTTGTAAATATGGCACAGAACTGGAAACTGCCGATACCACTTGTTGACCCACACGGCAACTTTGGCGCGGTGGACGGTTCCGGTGCGGCTGCCATGCGATACACTGAGGCGCGTATATCTAAGTACACAGAGGATGTGTGCATGAAGGATCTTCCGTTCTTCAAGGATCAGTTCATACCAAACTTTGACGGAACGGAGACAGAGCCGACTTTCCTGCCTTTCCAGGTGCCAAATATCCTGGTGAGCGGTTCAACCGGTATAGCAGTAGGTATGGCGACAAATATTCCTACACACAATCTCGGTGAGGTCATAGATGCCACAGTTGCATATCTGAATGATCCTGAGATACAGCTTGAGGATCTGCTTGCGCTCATGCCGGGACCAGATTTTGCCACAGGTGGAATCATCAATGCAACACCTGAGGAGCTGTATAATGTGTATGCCACAGGACTTGGCAAGATCAAGGTGCGCGGTAAGGTAGAGGTCAGGGATATCGGATACGGAAGAAAGAGTATCTGTGTCACAGAGCTTCCATATACAATGATCGGAGGCACTGCCAAGTTCCTTGATACTGTCGCAGAGCTTGTCAGAAACAGAGAGCTTCCAGCGGTCGTGGATATCGCGGACAGAGGAGACAAGAACGGTGAATGCCTGTGTATAGATGTGAAGAAGGGAACTTCTGACGAGGAGATACAGAACATCATCAATATATTATATAAGAAGGCAGCCCTTGAGGATACATTTGGCGTGAATATCAACTGCATCAACAACGGCAAGCCGGAGGTCATGGGACTCAAGAAGATACTGAAGGTATACACAGATTTCAAGTACGGTCTGTATGACACGAAGTATAGAAAGCTTCTGGCACAGCAGGAGGAGATCAGGGAGATCAAGATGGGACTTCTCACAGCGGTTGACTGCATAGACCTGATCATAGAGATACTCCGCGGAAGTACAAAGGTTGCAGATGCAAAGGCGTGCCTCATGCACGGCGATACATCGAATATCAAGTTCAGATTCAAGGGCTCAGAGGCGGACGCAAAGTTCCTGTGCTTCACAGAGAAGCAGGCGGATGCAATACTTGCCATGAGACTTCAGAAGCTCATTGGTCTGGAGATCAATGCCTTAAAGAAAGAGCTGGCAGACGCTGAGAAGCTCATCAAGAAGTACACAAGGCTTATGGAGTCCAGGGATGCCATGAAGCAGCAGATGATAGATGACATGCTTGAGATCAAGGCAAAGTATGCCATACCTAGAAGGACTCAGATCCATAACTATGGAACTGTTGTTGTGAAGAAGGCTGAGGTCGTGGCTACAGATGTGGCTGTACTTCTCGACAGATTCTATTACATCAAAGTTGTAGATGCAAATGTATACGAGAAGAACATCGACCAGATCACGAAGGATTACAGATTTGCTGTTAAGTGTCAGAATCTTGACAGGATAGCGGTATTTGCTGACAATAATCAAGTGTATACGATCAAGGTTGCAGACATCATTAAGCTTCAGGCGAAGAAGAACACCAGCAAGAAGGGTGGCGGAAGCCTCATAGGACGTCTTGCCGACAAGGGAATCCAGGTGTTCGAGTTCTGCAACATGAATGGTGACGAGAATATCCTGTTCATGGACTGCATAGAGCATTTTGTGACTGACAAGCTGCTGTTCGTCAGTAAGCAGGGGCTTGCCAAGGTTGTTGACGGCTCCGCATTTGACACCACAAGGCGTGCTGCAAATGCTTCAAAAGTCGGTGATGATATCATATATATCGGCAAAATCTCCGAGGGCGACTTCATAATCGCACAGTCAGAGAAGGGCTATTACATAAGAGTTGACGCAGCGGAGATTCCTGAGAAGGGCAAGGGCGCAGCGGGAGTCAAGCTCATCAACTTAGAGGGTGACGATGTCCTTGAGTCGGTATTTGTGGGAAGCACAAAGGATACCTTCAAGGTTGGAGATAACGAGATAATCTTTACCAGAGTTAAGCCGGGCAAGCGCGGCGGCAAGGGAAGCAAGCTGAGGTTCTAAAGAATTACATGCGAGAGCAGAATATCTATTATAACATAGGCATAAGATAATACAGGTACTTGACGTACGGTTTTCTGTACAGTACAATATAAGTACAGAAAACTGTACATGAATTTGAGGAGGTGTTCTTATGTTAGCTGTTAATTATACAAACTTACGCGACAATATGAAAAAGTATATGGATAAAGTTACAGATGATTATGAAACCATGATTGTAACCCGTAAGGATAATAAAAATGTTGTTATGCTTTCAGAAGAGGCATATAACAATCTGATGGAAAATGTATATGTGATGGGAAACAAAGCAAACTATGACTGGCTTATGGAGTCAAAGACCCAGCTTGAGAAAGGAAATTTTGCTGTTCATGATCTGACGGAGGTATCTGCCGATGAATAAAGTCTTTACTGATAATGGATGGAAAGACTATGTCTATTGGCAGACGGAGGATAGAAAGACACTAAAGAAAATAAATAGTCTGATAGAAGATATATGCAGAAATGGAAATGAAGGCATTGGGAAACCCGAACCATTAACTGGAAATCTGACTGGCTTCTGGAGTAGACGAATAAATGATAAAGACAGAATAATATACAAGATAGATGATGATAACGTATATATTCTTGCTTGTAGATATCACTACAGTGACAGATAGAAGTTGTGTGCCAGTGAGAAGAGATATAATATAGATCAAAAGATGTTAGACTTGAAAGGACAGAGACAGATGATTTCAATTTTGGATTACGATGCAGGTAACATAAAGAGTGTTGAGAAGGCAGTCCAGTATCTCGGCGAGGAGGCTGTCATCACAAGGGACAGAGATGTGATCATGGCGAGTGACAAGGTTGTCTTACCTGGAGTTGGAAGCTTTGGGGACGCTATGG
>ERZ773146.139-NODE-139-length-46623-cov-13.837635_pt1 | contig 46623 bp, 22 predicted proteins | sample MGYA00580847_ERZ773146 | MGnify/ENA primary metagenome ERZ773146 (study PRJEB29015, sample SAMEA2737830) | human gut metagenome | biome: human gut; feature: human-associated habitat; material: faeces | place: China | collected 2012 ...
AAACAACAGATTTTACAACATAATTATATCATATTATGTCTATATAGTCAATCTTTTTTGTTTGGATTTTAATTGACATATGCAGGGATTTCTCAAAAACGCCTTGTATTCCAAGTCCCCATGTGCTATAATACCAAAGGACACAATTACAATCATGAGAATAGACAAGAGCCTGTTTCGCATTTTTGCGGAATGAAACAGGCTCTCAGGAAAGCAGGAGAGAGAAATATGAGTGAAAAATGGGTTACGGCATGGGGCAATGCGATTTCTGTGGCAGAACGCCGCCCGGAAAATTATGCGAAAGATCTGACGCTCCGGTATCCGGCAAAAATGATGCTGGACGGCAGCGCACTGCGTATCACCCTGGACAATTTCTGCGGCAGTGAGCCGGTCACTGTAACCGCTGTATCAGCTGCCGTTTCTGACGGAGCAGACGGAATTGATACGGAAACCATCGTTCCGCTGACCTTTTCCGGAAAGACAAGCGTGACGATCCCTGCTGGAGAATGGGTGCAGAGCGATGCGGTGCGTTTTCCGGTGAAACGGGGCGAGACAATTGCCGTCAGCCTGTACTTTGCCGGATTTACAGAAATGCGTTCCGGCGTTGTGATTACCGGACCGCTGTCCGGCGGATATTTTGCCGTGGGCGACCAGACGGAAGAGGCTGTCCTGGGAATGGATACCTCTAAAAAGACCCACACGGTCTATTTCCTCAGTGACATTGATGTGCTGACAGACGAGGGAAACCGGACGCTGATCTGCTACGGCGACTCCATCACGGCGCAGGCGTGGCCGGATGAACTGATGCTGCGCACCCTGGAAAACGGGGATGGCACGACGGCAGTGATCCGGAAAGCGGCAAGCGGCACACGAATCCTCCGGCGGTATGACAATATCACTTATGATTCCTACGGCTTGAAAGGGGAGACACGTTTTCCAAGAGAGATACAGGTTTCCGGGGCATATGCTGTCCTCATCCAGCACGGCATCAACGATATCATCCACCCGGTGGGAACGGACGTCAACCGGTTCCGTCCCTGGAGCGATCTGCCTACCGCAGAGGAAATGATCGAGGGACTACGGTTTTATGTCCGTACCGCTCGTGCTGCCGGCTTGCAGGTGTACATGGGAACGCTTTTGCCCATCGAGGGATGGCGCACCTATGCGGATTTCCGGGAAAAGCTGCGCAGTGAGGTGAACCAGTGGATCCGGACAACAACAGAGATCGACGGCTGTGTGGATTTTGACCGTGCAGTCTGTAATCCGGCGCATCCCACAGCGTTTGCTGATGGATTCGACAGCGGCGACCATCTGCACCCCAGTGCGGCCGCCTATGCCAGAATGGCGCAGGAAGTGCCGGCGGTGCTGATCCAGAAGGAGCGATAACTTTTATGAAACAGAACTACCAAAAGACCATGTATGCCTGCTTTATCGGCTACATCGTCCAGGCAGTTGTTAATAATTTCGTGCCGCTTTTGTTTGTGACATTTCAAAAGAGCTATGGCATTTCACTTTCCAAAGTCACACTATTGATTACCATAAACTTCTGCGTCCAGCTGCTGGTGGATATGCTTTCTGCCGGGTTCGTGGACAAGATCGGCTATCGGGCATCGGTCATCATGGCGCATATTTTTGCGGCAGCCGGCTTGCTGGGGCTGACATTCCTCCCGGATCTGTTGCCGAACGCCTATGCCGGCATCGTGCTGTCGGTCGTAGTTCTTCCGATCTGCGGCGGTCTGATCGAAGTCCTCATCAGCCCGATTCTGGAGGCGTGTCCCACAGAAAACAAGGAAAAGGCGATGAGCCTGCTGCATTCGTTTTACTGCTGGGGACATATGGGCGTGGTACTGCTGTCTACGGCGTTTTTCGCCCTGTTTGGCGTGGAAAACTGGAAGATTCTCACCTTGCTGTGGGTACTGGTCCCGGTTTGCAATACGATTTTCTTTGCAACTGTTCCGTTGTATTCGCTCCACGAAGAGGGCGAAAAAGGGCTGTCTCTGGGGGCATTGTTCCGGCGGAAGATTTTTTGGATCTTTCTGCTGATGATGCTCTGTGCCGGCGCATCGGAGCAGGCAGTGAGCCAGTGGGCATCTACGTTTGCAGAGCAGGGTCTGGGCGTCACCAAAACCGTGGGCGACCTCGCCGGTCCGATGGCGTTCGCCCTGCTGATGGGAACGGCAAGACTGATCTACGGCAAGTTCGGCGATCGGCTGAACCTGGACCGTTTTATGAAGTACAGCTGTGTGCTGTGCATGGCATCGTATCTGTGTATCGTCTTTGTTCCCGTGCCGTTTGTGGGACTGCTCGGCTGTGCGGTCTGCGGCTTTTCTGTGGGAATCCTCTGGCCGGGAACGTTCAGCAAAGCATCTGCTGCCATCAAAGGCGGCGGCACGACGATGTTTGCCATGCTGGCACTGGCAGGGGATGTGGGCTGCTCCGGCGGTCCCACACTCGCCGGGCTGGTGTCCAGTGCGTTTCAGAATGACCTGCACATCGGCATCCTGGCGGCGATCGTCTTTCCGGTGCTGCTGCTGGTGAGCCTGTTCCTGTCGGACAGAGAGACGAAAAAAGCATAATGAAATAAGGCATTTTTTCAAAGCTGTAGGACGTATCAGTTCTACAGCTTTTTTGTATCTGTACGGCAAACAAAGGCACTTTCCCTGCGGACATATCTCGTTTTTATTTCCTCGAAATTGGATGTTTTTTGCCATAAAATGTGGGATTGTGTATTGACAATTCCACATAAAAATGTTATAATAAAATTAAGCGTAAAATCGCAGAATAATGTGCAAAAAGCACAATGCAAAATATAAGCTTAAATAAAAAACTAGTGATTTCAGCGAATAAAACTGCTGAAATCCAAGAAAAACGCTTTTTCATCAAGATGCTTGAAAAAAAGCGGAAATGTTTATTAAAATTGTTAATTCACGAAACAGATGTGCCGTATGGCAGGGGGAATTGTAATGTATCGACAAATAAGCATATGGAAGAGAATCATTTATGGTATATTAGCAACAGTGATGGTGCTGACTTCGTGCGACTGGGGGACGATCTTCATCGCAGCAGAAGCGTTGGGGAATCCCAGCGGTTTTCAAGTTGGGTTTGGAACAGTGCTGTCAGGCGGTGCTACACTGACGGCACAGACCAATGACGGTGTCGGCAGTTTCTACATGATTACCAAGCAGCAGCAGACATTGATGACTGTCAATATCAGACCTGATTTTCAAACAGGTTACGTCAAGGGGCAGGATCTGGAGATCACACTGCCGTATTTGTATTGGGATGAAAAAAATGTACTGGTTCAAGTGAACTCGTTTGACAAGATTCCCAGTCCGCAAAAAGAAAACGGAGAATATATCGGCATAGAGGCAAAGCTGAATAATATGAGTATATTTGGTAATTCAGCTGATATCTATAATGAGAATGGTGATAGAATTGACAGCAGTCAATATGCTCGTGGAAAAATAGAACTGAAAAATGTTTATGAATCACTTTCCCAGGATTGCACGCCGCAATTCGATATCCGGTTTTATACAGCAAGTGACAAAGTAACGATACCGGAAAATACAGCCGCAACGCTGAACGTAAAGTTTTCATATGACAAGTATTATGACAACAGCGGCAATGAATTAAGCGGCAGCTGGTCTACAGATGATCTGGATTCTGAGCAGGAAAAACAGGCACGTACAGTTACTTTTGTCAATTCTAACCTGGAGTGGAGTACAAGCATCAAAAGCGTTCCGATAGTGCAGCTGGACAGTGCAAGTACTGATAAAAGTACTGCGGTCATGTGGCAGAAGTATAACTACATGGTATACGAAGTCACAGTGCAGAACGACTCTACAGAAAAAGAAAGCACCATCGACAACTATTTGATTACATTACAGGCGCAGTATAACCCGGACAAAATGCGGAGTATCCTGGATGAGGATATTCTTCGCTGGTGCGAGGATGATACGAACACGCCAAACACAAATATTTCCGCTGATTTTTATCAGCATCATGACTTTGTCGGTAAGCCCAATGAGGGCGGTGTTCTGATCTATGATGTCACCGATACACCGGACTGGAAAACGGAGTGGGATCTGGAGAATTTCACCAATATTCCCGGCGAAACCATACCGTATGGTTATTCCGGTACAGGTACGATCATTCTGCAAAGAGAAGCTACCGACAAATCCCATATGCTGTATTCCAAGGAGAAAGCGGAGGAACTGAACCAGGGTGACCCCAACGGAAAGTACTATGCTGCCCGGAAGTACATGGTTGCGATTCCGTATCCGAACAACTTTAACAGCAACACCGGATTCAAAAACACTTCTGGACTGACAACAACAATTTCGTTCGGCGGCGGCAGCAGCATTCACTGGTCGAAACAAGGTTCGGACACTACAGAGTTCACGCCCCATACCTGGGATAACTTTGCGCATCACAAATATGTCAAGGACGCAGACGGCAAAGAAGTAACAGATAAGACGGTTGGCATCGGTGCGGTGGATGAATATTACCTGGATGGGTTCAACAGCATCGGCAATATCCCGGTGTTCAATGCCGTTGCAACAGACCACGTGCCGGAAGATTTTGACCTGCAGGAAATCCAGATCAATTTGCAGAATGATGCGATACACTATCCGAACATTCAGCTGAAAGACTGGTTCAAGGTGGATGGAACAGACCTCAATCAGTTTATCCAGTTTGGCTTTACCGATGAAAACGGTGATGTGATCTATAAAACTGCCGACGAATTGGGCTTGGGTCTGAAACAGGATGCCAATGTTAGCGCAGCAGACGAAAAGATCTGGACGCTTGCCATTGGCGACGCACTGACCACACAGGCTGGTCTGACATTCTGCAATGAGGTCAAGTTTGTGTTCCGGGAGGAGATCCCACGCTATACCAACTTCAACGGTCTTATCACCATGCGTGGTGCATTTCCGCACTTGTGGACATATGACAACAAGATCGACACCTCTTATGAGATTCACTATTACCAGCCGCCGACAGCGTCGGAAGACGGCGAAGGCAAGTGGGTTTCGGAGTCGAAAGATATTGATGAAAAGAATGCAGTTATCAAAACGGAGCAGGCAAAACCGGCACTGACCGGCGTAGGCGTTTATGATGACTCCATCGGCGATCTGATACAGAAAGGCAATCCGCAGACAGTCTCTCTGAATGATGATACTGCGGCGGCTCGCTTTGTCATTTCCAACGACAGCATTTCCGAGATCAGCCCGGCAACACTGGATATCACCGGGCTGTACCCGGACGAGGATTACACTGCCGGCGGACTCGTTGCATCCAACATCCTGCTCAGCAAGAGTTTGCTGGAAAAGACAGCGATCGAGAAGATCGTGCTGCACGGAAAGGTGAACAACCGGGGTACGCTGACAGATTTGGACATCACACTGGATAAGCTGGAAAGCTATGGCACAAATGCAAACGGAGACCTGGAAATTCCGAAGTCTGCGTGGAGCGGTAAGCTGACCTATCTCACTGGTATGACCGTGTACTTCCAGCGCATCAGCGACAATATTCCGCTGACGGATGCCAACGATGACGGGAACTGCTATGTGCAGATTCACGGCACGCCGACCACAGAAAAGGATATCACACCTCACGGCGTGCTGAAAACCGATTATAGCTTTGGCGAACACGACCAGACTGCATTGGATCAGACGGTGGAGGATATCGTCGTACTGAACGTGTCCAAGGTGCTGCCGGAACTGAAAGCGAGCGTTCATGCGATTCGCAAGGACGGCACAGAAGCGTACAAGGAACAGTCTGTCAGCTATGACAAAAACGGAAACGCTCATCCCGTTTATCCGACACTGGCTGTGCCGAACCGGAGCGAAACGGAACAGACCTGGTATCAGTTCCTGCTGACCAACAACTCCCGTTCTACCAGCTCTCATGCGCTGCTGCAAGTCAATATGGACAGCGTCGGCAATGAGCCTATCGACTGTCTCCAGGATGTGGAGGGCTTTGATACCCGGAAGATCGTTCTGGACGGCATCGGTACAGGACGGGCGGCAGAGATCGATAGAATTGAACTTTTTGATTGGAATAATACGACATATACCGCAGACAACGAGGCAAATATTAAGCCTAGTCTGACGGTCGATTCTGATGCCCTGACGGTGGATGCAGACGGCAATGTTACATATACCGTTCCGGATACCATTCAGCGCCTGCGGAGTGTACGCATCATCTTCTCCCGCATCTACGGAAATGCAGATCTGGACAATCTCAAGGAGATGAATCTGAAACTGTATGGTTCTACGGACTGGACAGGGGATTTGAAAGCATCGGCGCACTTCGAAGTCATTGGCAGCATCAACGAGGCATCCAAGACTTCCTCTGAGGCAACCATGCAGGTGGCAAAAACCAACCTCCAAATCACACCCTCTGCCAATCGTCCGGAGACACAGGAAAGCGATAATAAGAGTCTGACTGTGCCGAATAAGGCAAACGATCTGTACTACGGTTTCCTGCTGGAGAATGGGGCAACTTCGGGCTGCTACTCCAAGGCAGGGAAGTCGCTGGTTTCCGTTGACCTCCAGAGCGTAGGCGTGAAAACAGAAAAGGACAGCGCCAAGATCGTAAAGGGCTATCTGACGGACAAGGTGACGATCTCTTCCAACTACGCCAAGAGCGGCGTGATCGAAAGCGTCAAGCTGACCGCATTCCTGCCGGATGGCATTGCTGGTCCTAAACAGGTGAAAACCTTTACCTTGGAAGAACTGGAAAAGAGCAAGAATGCGGCAGGGGAACTGGAAATGGACCTGTCCGATTGGAAAGCACGGGACGTATACCTTGCGAATATCGAAATCGCTTATGCTGATCTGGAGCGTGACCTTTCTGCGGAGCAGGGCAATGCACCGGAGCTGCGCATCTACGGCACAAGCAACTGGTTCGACGATCTGACGGCGAAAATGACAGTGACACCGCAGCATGAGCTGATGCAGGATCAGGCAACGTCTGCGTCCGTGAAATTCCATGTAGACCGTCCGGGACTCAGCGTCAACACACACATTTATTATAACGATCAGAAGGAATCCACACGTGCGGCATCGGGCAATACGGATGGAAATGAAACCATTTTCGGCGTTCCCTATGACCGTGATTTCATGCTGCGTGCAGAGTTTGCCAATGAGACCATTTCGGTTCTGGATGACACTCAGATCATTGCGAAGATTCCGTATGAAAAGCAGGGGGAAGAAAAAACCGGTTTCCATACGACAAAACTGCGCATTTACCAGGATCTGATCGACCAGTTCGGTGCATTTGACAATATCATTCTGACTGGTAAGGATGCGGAAAACCAGGAGAAAACCGTAACCTTATTGCCGAAAATCGACGAGAACGGAAAGCTCACCGGTTTCTATACAAAGGATGCGCCGGATACTGTTTATACTTATACAGACGGTGCGCTGACATTCACCCGAGACACAGACACACGGCTGTTCCCGGCGTTCGGTATCAAGAATCTGACACAGGTGGAACTGAACGGCAGATTGGTAAAACTGGTGGACAAGACCGCATCGGAAAAGCGGTATATCGAATTTGACGGCTATGACGATTCCCTGTTCGGAAAGACTGATACACTGGAAGTGGAGACACACAACTATCTGGACGGTTTCCGGGAATCCAAGGGCTATGTCACAGAACCATACGATAAGGATAAGTATATCGTCACGAAGAAGGACACCACAGCGATCTATGTTTCCAAGATGTATTTCGACACCACCGTAATGGCATTTTATAAAGATGCCGATGCCGGAGACAAGAAGTACACGGCGGCAGCCAGCGCAGTGGAGCATTTGCGGAAGAAGTATGCCCAGCCCACGGAGAATATGAGAACTTGCTACTGGATGTCCACAAAGCACATAGATGGCGCAGACGGTTATCTGTTTTCAGAAAGTAAGTGGGGAGATAGTGCAGACAACTCCGAACTGGAGATCGGCTATAAGTCTATCGGTTCTTTTGCCGTGGACTTCCGCCAGTATCTGAACACAGGGAACAACCTGCCTAAGGCAAAGCCGACCCTTGCCGGACAGGAACACCAGTCGTATGACTATGTGCGCAATGCGTCTCTGAATACGGCGGCAACTGTGGATATTACATTGGATCTGCCGTCGAATACTTTCGATGCGTACTATCTGAAAATTGATCCTCGTGCCAAGGACTATATCAAATCCGTTACGGCAATCTATGCAGACGGTACCAAGCGCATCCGTTCCGGACAGGAAATTCGCTATGAAGCCAACGAGAGCAATACAAACGGAAACTTTGCACGGCTGAATCTGCTGGGCAGTGATGCGGATATGTTCTCTGAGGACGATTCCAACTATTATAAAAAGCCGGAGAGCTATGACGGAAAAGAACCGGAAAATCCGGTAAAACAGGTAGTTGTGACCATCGACATCAACCGCTACCAGACTGTCAATAATGACGGCAAAACGGCAAAGTCGCCGGACTACGGCACATGGTATGACCAGACAGATTCTTCTACACAGGGAATGTTCGAGGTTACCGGACGTTTCTACCGTATGGACGAGGCAGTTGCCAAAGCACACGCAGATGTGACCGTGGGCAACACCACTGACGACAGAAGTAAGGTGCGGACAGATTCGGGTGCAAAAAAGGAAAAGTCGGAATGGTCTTTCACAGATCAGTATTATGCCTGGACACCGAATCATAGCTATAGTCATGGTCATTACTGGACTTATGAGATATTCGACTATACCGCAAAGCATTTGCAGTCCAGCACGCGTGTGCATATTGTCAACGATGAGGACAATGTACAAAAGGGTGTCGGCGAAACACCCGGAACGGCAGAAAACCGCAATGCGGAATTTGGAAAGGACAACAGTTTTGCAATCCGGTTTTATCGGAAGGGCAACACCAAAGAAAGCACTATTCCCACATCTTACGTCAATACGACTTGGAACGGCGTAGGTCGTGTTGCGCCCAATAACAATGTGTACCATTGGACAATGAACAGCTCGTATTTCCGTACTGACCAGTACGACTGGGTGAACAAACTGTCCTTTACGGATAAGGTCGTGCTGTCCGACAACCTGCCGCAGATTCGTCCGGATGATGACTATGAATACAAGGGCTTTTTGACTACGGGCATTCAGATCAAGAAGGAGATCTATCAGTATTTCCGGGATGACGACAACATCATTTTCACCATAAATGCAAAGAACACGAATAATGACGTTGTCGGGTCTGCACAGACCATTTCTGTTCCGGTGTCTGAACTGAGAAAGATGTACGGCGAAACTGAGGACTGGAACATCTATTTCGAGTACACACCGAGACAGCAGGACAATACAGATAGCGGAGACGATGGAGACGGCAGTACCGAAGAAGATGCGGATGATGCGGACACCGGTGCAGACGAGCCGCAGATCGAACCGACCTATACCTTAAAAACAGACGACGGCAAGTATGTGGTAGTTCTGGGCGAAGATACCTTTGTGACGGACTACAGCATGACCATGTACGACATTCCGGGTACAGGGGATTATTCTGCGGAACTGACCGACAAGGAAAAGGCAGATTATCACAACCAGAATGCCTGGGATATTCTGGTACAGGGCAAGCCGTATGCCATCAACAAGACAGATAAGGATATGTACGGCGAAAATACTGCCAAGACCAGCGTTTCCACGGATTATGCACCGGATAAGGAAATCTACAGCCAGTCGGATAATGCCACCATCATGGGCTATCTGATCGACTTCAAGGCTGACTATGCGCTGCAAACAAAGAGCGGCACCACATCGGAAAAGCTGTACTACGATTATGACCAGACAGACAACAACACACCGAATCGTGGTCTGTTCCAGGTGAAACTGTTCAACCAGGACAAGCAGAATGCGACCGGACAGGATGCGGCGGCACGCATTAACAGCGCCGCTACTACCAACACCATGGACGGCAGCTATCGGTTGGAGCATATCTACCTGCCGGCATTCCTCCTGGATGGGGATTGGTTCGGCGTGGAGAATCTGACGCTCCGTGTGGGCAGTACGGACGTTCCGGTGAACGTGGTCAAAGGCATTGGCGTAGACGGTATGGCGGACGGTATCTATGTGGTTCACGTTGATACAACAAAGAACGTACAGGGCGAAGAAGTTTATACCATTGATGTGGAACAGATTCTGCGCCAGCTGTATCAGGCAAATTCCAGCGTTCTCGGAACTTATACCAATTCCACCAACCAGAAAACTTATGTCAAGGCATATGTCAGCAGTTTCCAGCTGGATCTCAAGGCGAAAAAGGCAGACCGAAATGACAGCAGTACTGTGCTGGGCGACGGGGAATACCTGTCCGCAAGCAAAAGCAAGGACAAGAGCGCATTCCTGTATGACGGCGTTTATGTAGACCGTACACCGGACGATTTCACCAAGGATGACTGGAATTCCAACTCAACGCCGTCCTTTGGAAAATCCCCCAACGGCTATCCGGAGCAGACACCCAAGAACCAGCTTTCGGCGACATTCACATCGGTTGACCCGAATGCCAATACCTATGTTTATAAGAACACAGACGGTACGGCAAAGGGCAGCAAGAAAGAGGCGTCCTATACCGTCAAGAATCTGACCGGCACGCTGGATGCGGTAGTTACTCGCACCAGGATGTACGACCAGGATTCCAAGACCGGCAACATCGATAAGGTGGACTATCTCCATCTGACGCCGTATGACTACGTAGAGTATACCATCCAGGTGGGTGCGCCGAGCAACGCACTGATTCCGCTGGAGCATACCACAGTGGACTTCTCTGTTCCCAAGGGACAGCGGATCGTTCGCTGGGATGTTGTAGATGCAAATGGAAACATCAAGACAGACGGCAACGCTGCAGAGAACATTCCGGCTGCGGACATCCACGCCACACTGTCAGACGGCGGCACAACGATCGAGGCGGCACAGGGTGTCAAGTACGCACTGCTTGCCAAGTCGGATGCAGACCCGGAAGAAACCGCATACCAGCGGCTGGTGGCTGAACTGGGCAAGGGCGCAAAATCCGATGACCAGATCAAGCCGGGTGAAACGGTTTACCTGCGTGTGACCACACAGCTGACAGAAAACGGCGGCAGCTATGATAATGTGACTGTCGGCACGCCGGATCTCAAGATCCATGCCGCACCCAAGCACGGCTATCCGCAGTATTCTATTTATGATACGGCAAATGGTACGAATTATACGCCGAATACAGACAGGCAGAATTATCGTTGGAACAAGAGAGTAAAAGACGATGCCGGATATTCGTATTACTATCGTTATACCGAGGCTGATGCAGACAAACAGACCCAGTATTATGCACACGTGCAGAATGAACTGACCTATCAGTCTGTTGCGCCGGTAAAGCTTACCTACCAGGTAAACGATGCCAAGCAGAATTACGACGGCAAGGGTGCTGTGCTGACGGTCAGCGACCTGTACAACGAGACCGGACACTACTGCGACACCTATACCATAGACGTTTCCTTCCTGGAAAAGCGTTCCAAGGACAGCGGCGATGTGTTCTACCGAGGCTTTGAACTGACGAAACCCTACACAGTTACAGACAAGTTCGGCAGAGTGGAAATGCTCTATGCCGTTGCAGAGCCGAGTACAAACCCACGGTTTGCAGAGGATGAAAACATTGCATTCAAGACGGATGAGAACGGCGTAAAGGTGACCTGGAAGTCCTATGAATATGACCCGTCCATCACTACAGACCAGGCAGCGACAGCGAAAATGACAAACGACGACCTGCCGAATGTGGTTGGCGTTCGCTGGGTGTACTATGACCTCAGGGGCTTTGACACCACAACTGCGTACAGCAGCACTTCCAAGACAAAGGTCGCTTTGCAAAATGTGACGCTGACCGGTGTCGGCAGATACCAGGATGTCACAGACGGCACAGGCGTGAAAGCGGATACCTATAAGCAGTATTTCACAGCCACCAACACCTATGAACACATCCACAGCGAAAACGAAAACGCAGTGACGGTGACCGAAAGTGGCAGCAGTGCGGCATCTACAGCAACACCTACCGAACACACGGTGAAACTGACGGACAGCACAGTTCTGAACCCCAGCGTTTATCGGGAAAACCCCATTGCATCGTTCCACACCCAGACATTTTCTTCCGAGAGCGACGCATCGGCTGCGTATGACGAAAAGAAAACGCAAAAGACAAGCTATCGTCCTGGAGACACCATCTGGCAGAAAGTGACACTGAAAAACAACCTGGCGGCGCTGAGCAGCGGCAAACAGGCAGGCGAGGAGGGCAGACTCATTAACCCGGTCATCTATGATAAGGTGCCGGAATATTTTGCCGAGACTTTGTACGATTCGTATGGGGTCGGCGCTAGCATAAATTTTCATTTGCGTTTGCTGAATGCAAACGGCAGCGAGAAAGATTTGAGCAATATTGAGCTGTATCTGGCAAACAAAACCGCACAAAATGGGTATGACTACGGCGGAAAAATGACCTATACAGACGGGTTCAAGTCAACCAATGCAACACAAAAGGCATTTAACGATCTGAAACCGGCCGAGAATTCCACATATCAGATTTCCTTTACCGTGTATGAACTGCGCCTGCGTTATAAGGATGCTCCGGATGAGGATTTCGTTTTACAGCCGGGTGAGCAGATCGAGTTCTGCTACTCGGCGACCATTCGGGAAAACGATCTACCTATGGTGTATACTGCGTCTACCTATGCAGACGATACCGCCGCATCCACTGTGGACGGCAGCGGACTGCACCCGGCATATTTCCCCCGCATTGGTGAGTATTATCAGCAGCGTATTAATCACCATTATTCCTGGGATACGACATATGGCAAACTTTATCCCACGCTGACCGGCGGATTCTCCAGTGACGGAAATACCTGGAATAATTTCAAGCAGGTACAGAACAGCAATATCCAGATGGATATGGACTATCTGATGCACGATATTGGTTTCAGTGCGGACAAGAATACCCAGGTGGATATGTGGGAATTCCTGGATCAGACCATTACCCACATTCCGGGTTCCGGTTCTACAGATGCTACCATTGGCGGTCAGAATGACACACTGCTGGATGAGGATTCCCAGACTGCAAAGAATATGCAGACGGTGAAGTACAATGCAAGCTCCAAAATCGATACTGCCGACCAGCTGTCGCAGCTGCCGCAGACGGTAAAGTACATGGCAGGCGGTGCAAACCGAGATTGGTTCCGGCTGGCAATGGGCAAGCGGAACAAGGACTATGCAGACTGGGCAAATCTGGAGGCCGCAAAGAATACACCGGTGGTATGGAGCGAGACACGTCTCCACCTGCAAAAGGCATGGCTTGCCACCAGCTCGGAATTTGTGACAAGCAATATCCAGTACGAAAAGACAAACGGCGACCGCACCAATAATGTTTTGGCTGACCCGAATTATCCGTATTATGGAACATATTCCGACGGTCATGGAGTGGATTCCTATTACAATAGTGTACATGAGGTGACAGACCGCTCTGGTGCGGCTGCGCTGGAATATGATGAAGATGTCAAGGTACAGCTTCAGGCGTACAACTACGGCGACTGGGATCTGGACGGTGTGACATTCCTGTATACCTATGCCTATGGCATGAAACCGGTGATGAATGCAGACGGGACGCTGGATACATCTGAGATACTGGCGTACACCAACACCGGCGACTCGAAAGCAAATACATTCTCCCAGATCGACGGGACATATGTTACCGCAGAGATCATTCAGAAACCGGGAGACAAAAATCCGCAGTATCTTGCACCAAAGGCAATGCGGGATGCGGCACAGAACGCAAACATCACAGACGGCACAGACGGATATTACACCGCAGACGAGTATACCCCGTATGTGGTGAAGATCACTGTAAAGCAGCCGCTGAAAAAGTGGTACGGCAGAGGCAGCGGCTTCGGCTATATTACACGGGTGACACTTCCGGCAAGAGTATACACCGATACGGCAAGCGGCACCTGGTATGACCGTGTTCTCACCCAGCCCTATGTGGCAGAGGGCAGTCAGAATCATCTGTACTATCAGATCTATGACATCGACCATTGGGACGGTTCCACCAAGGCGCTGACCAAGCACAACCAGCTGTACGGTATGGACTATCTCTGGAGTCCGCTGTATTTCCATTGTGATACGGCAAATGAACAGCTTGATAGTCTGAAATATCTGGCATCCTCTCCGAATATGCCGTCAGTAAACGGTTACAATATCCAGAACAAGGAAACTGTAGAGGAAAACGGCAGCTATCATTTCACCAACAACGACAGCATCGGCCGCTATTCCAGCGGCACGACCATGTTCTTTGCCGAAACTGGTACAAGAGCCGTGCAGCGAAAGCCTTTGGTGCGCAGCTGGGCAACCATCAGCGAGACCATCGGCAAGGATGAAACCGAGATGTATGGCAAGACGGTAGAGCAGTACTACACCGAGACACAGGGTGAAGTCAACTGGATCAACGTCCATGTGGAGAACAACTATTACTGGGATGAGTACGGCTACAGCGGCAGTGCCGGTACTGAAGGGTACAACAACGAAAAATCGCTGCACAGCTATGGTACAGACGGCGGTCAGAAGGGTTCGCTCTCGCTGCCGGTCATCACCAACATTCTGCCCTATGGCATCGTTCCGGTTGCGGCGGATGGCTCTCGCTATACCACGGACAACGACAAAAACAACAAGCCTCTGAACTGGGAGCTGTACGACAAGGATGCTACCACTAAGCTGACAGATCAAATGGCACTCTATGATACTGAGGTCTACTATGACGATTCTACCAAGCGCTATGTGGTGCAGATTTTCGCCAAGGAAGAAAACGACACCGAAAAGGCAATGACGGCAGCTGAACTGGCAGAAAAGCAGAAAAAGGATGCCGCAATCCGCAACGGCAGTCTGTATAATTTCTGCATCAAGACCTTTACCTATGCAGAGCCGGACGATGTGATAAACGGCGTGGAAGAGGAAGACCTGCTGAAAAACTATCTGAATAACTATTCTTATGTTTCCAGCAGAGTGAACGCTTACCGGTTTATCACGGACAATGACATTTCCGGAAATCCGTACAAGGTTTGCTCGGCGGCAGTGATTACACCAATTATCAATTACTATTCCACCTATGCGTTCCGAAAAAAAGACGAACGAAAAGATGCAGTTGCTGCAACTGCAAAGGTGACTCGTCATTATTATGGCGGTGTTTATTATTACAAATCCGAAGATACCCTGCCCATGTGTCCGGACACAGATAACGACGGACTTTCGACCACCATTCCGGATTCCTATGTTATTTTGAAACATAAGTTTGAAAAAGACGGCAGCTATATGCTGGGCAGCATGAGCCGGTATGCCGAGAGCGATTCCATGGAAATGGACGAATACCGGAAGGACAAGCCGCTGTATGAACGCATCCGTTCTGCACTGAACCGGGATGTGACACTGCGTGACAACGGCAGCGATATGACTTTCCAGGATATCACTTCTGCAAATATCATACAGGATGCCGGCGTTGTGAACACGCTGAAGATCCGCACTCAGACACCGTCTTTGAAGGCGGAGAACATGGTGGCTGCGGAAAAGGCAGATACAGGTCTCAAGGGCTTTACCGGAGATACAGAGAATCTGGACGAAGTGAAAACTCGTCAGAAGTATCAGAACAACGGAAAAGACTTTGACTACAGCGATATCCTCTGGTACAGCGCCAAGGTTTCCAGCCAGTCCGAGGCGGATTACCGCTATCGTGGCAGTATTTTCCACGCCAAGATGGTGGTGACATTCCAGCTGCCGGAAAATGTACGGTACTGGGATGAGGACGACCTAATGGACGACTACTATCTGGAATACACAGATAAGTCTGGCGCCAAGCAGACACTGACCATGGCGCAGGCAAGGGATGACGGCTGGGGCATTGAGCTGACACAACGGTACTTTGCTGGAGATGTTGCACCGGCAGAAAATACAACAGACGGACTGACACGGGCGTACTCTGCCACCAAGCGTGGCGGCGAGACGCTGGTGTTCGAGATTACTACGCCGGCAGAAAAAGGTTTCAACTGTAAGGATGACAAGACCTATGTTGCAGGTTATCACCCGGCAGGCTATTTCAACGGCACGCTGAACTTTAAGATCAAGACCCGGATCGACAACCTGGAACTGCAAAACGACACAGACAGCAGCTGGGAGGACTATTACTCCAAGGTCTATGTAACCTTCGAACAGACAGACGGCAAGTTTGCCATCACAAAGGATGGTCTGTTTGCAGAACGGGACGCAGACGGCAAGTACTACACTCGTGGCGGCTGTCTCATGCCGAAACAGGACGAAAACGGCTATGTCTATAACGACTACGGCAATATCGTCTATGAGAAGAAACAGCGGCAGGAAGTTCCGGCAAGTGATATCGTGTATGATACCTATGACTTCAACTTCACCGGGCAGACCATGGAGGGAATGCAGCTGCAAAATGCAGTGCGTGTGAAGGATGAAAATGGCACAAAGGACAGCACAATTAAGGAGATCGAACCCTTTGACGGCGTTGTGCCGGGTGAGATCTATCTGATCGCATCCTCTGCAAAGATCGCTGTTATAAAGCCGGATACCACGGTGCGTGCGGATCTGAACTATGAGCGTGTGCGTGTCAATGACCCGAACTCCTCTATCACCATCGCAGAAGATCCCCATATCAAGCAGGTCTATAAGACGGTCAGCTACATCGACCAGGTGTCTAATGACACTGCATCGGTAAACGAATTTGTGGTGAACTATAACCTGGCGAACTATGCGACACTGCGTGGTACGACCAAGGTTGCGCCGGTCAATAAGCCGGATGTTCTGCCGCACGTTTCCGAGCTGGTTTATCCGAATGTGACGGAGATCTCTACCGGTAACTGGGCGATTCCGTCGGCAGATGCGCTGGCAACCGAATATGCTAAATATGCAGACCAGGTGCATGACATTCTGGAAAATCATCTGAAAGTGTATCCGTATGTACTTATCAGTACGGACCCTGCCAATGAAGCAGAATTCCTTGCACCGGAGACGGAGCAGGATGACGGTATCTATTCCAACGCTTATGCAAACAACGGCAAGGGAACCAGCTGGTGGGTACGCATCGGTAATGAAAATGGTTACGCACTGGATGCAAACCAGACCATTTCGCTGGAGACCGGCAAACTGCATTTTGACAGTACCAATGAGCAGCTGAAAAAAGAAATCACATCCGGCAAGATCAATCTGAACAAATCCATTCGCCAGGTGCGCTGGGTCATCCGGACAGAGGGCTTCACGGAGACAATTTCCGGAACCCAGGTCGAACTGACCGACGCAGAGGCACCCCGGTATTTCCCGGTGCCGAAGGGGCTGTATATGAATGCAGACGCAGACGATGCAGAAGAGGGCAGACAGGACCGCAATGATGTGGACAAGGATCACTATGGTCTGGTATCTCTGAGCGAGAGTATCAAGGAAAACAGTCCTCATGTTGCGTTTACCACTGCGCCGAATGATACATCAATTGCAAACTCTGTACACAACAACCATTTCGCAAGCGTGATCCTGCGCAGCGATGACTTTAAGTATGCGGTTTCCGGAGAAGTCTCCAGAGTGGGCTTTTATCTGGATCCGCAGCTGCCGTGGCTGGGCATTGATATTGATGCCAAGTATTTCAGCGGCGCTGCAAAGACAGCATACAAGTGGGATTCCAATACCAGCGGTATCAGCAGCAGTACTGGCAAGATGCTGAAGTATACGATTACGTATAAGAATCTCAGCCAGGAGCTGTTGGAAACAACTACGTATAACCGAAAGGGTGCGGAATCCGATAAGCTGTCGGAACCGACGGTTTCTCTGGCACTGCCGTACCTGGAGTCTCTCTCTGCGGATAATTTCCAGTATGTGAACTATCAGGATGATTCCAATGGCAGCATTGACGGCTATTTCGTCGGCGATCACTATACCAGCACTGCGGAAAAGAACAGCGACAACCAAGTGGTAACGCCAGCAAAGAATCTGGATGATGTGACGCCGCAGTGGACATGGCATATTGAAAATGAAAAGGGAGAATTTGTTTCTCTGAAAGAAGCCGGTGATGTTTCACTGGCTGATGTAGATGTAGAGACAAAAACCTATGCAGACGTAAAACAAACCGATGTTGCCATGGATGAGGAAAAGAATCCCAACCCCTACTTTGTGACAAAACCGATCTCCACCAACGTACTGAACCGGAAGATCGTCAACTTCAAGTTCTCCGGAACACTGGAGCCGGGTCAGCGCATTGTAGTAGAACTGATGGTGCCGCTGGATATCAGCAACAACAACATCGTGTCTACGGAACTGATGCAGGCAAAGGCATACGGATTCAAGAACGGTTCATTCCGGCCGTATATTCCGGACGACCAGGGCAAGACACAGAAAATGGTTGCTTACGAAGTAGACAGCCATGATGTCAACGACAACGGCAGCAGCGGTGATATGACACTGACGATCACATCACAGGCGATTGCTCTGCTTGCCATTGATAATGTCACACAAATGAAAACATCGACTTCTGATCTGGATTCCGTGAAAGCGGATGTTCCGGTTCGTGTACAGGAAGGCGGCAACTATTCGTACTCTGCCTCTATGCAGAATGCCTCGACCAGCAATGCAGAATATACAACGCTGCTGTTCTATGATGTGCTGCCTTATGAAAACGACACCAAAGCAACCGATGACACCGAGCGTAAATCCAAGTGGAACGGCTATCTGATTCCGGAGTCTGTCCAGCTGAAAAGGACCTCGTCCGGCGGTACGTCATCCTCTAAGGTTGACCCGTCAGAATATACAGTCTGGGTCGGACCGATTACCAAGAAGAACGGCAGCTATGAACTACAGGATGTTGATGCACTCCCGAAACCAGCAGACGGTTTGGATAGTACGCAGAGAAATGAATTTTATCGTAACCTGTATCAAAACATAAACAAAAAGGAGTCGTATTTTGTCAAGCTGTCGGATCTGATGAGCGACCATGAAAACGGCAAGATCTCTGATGCAGAGTATGACAAGCTGGTGCGTGGCATTCGTGCAATCTGGGCGCAGATGAATAATGCGGATACCATGCTGAGCAAGCAGAGTCGTATGGAACTCTACTATGAGATGCACGCACCGCTGAATCTGCCCAAATATGTGGGTACGCCGACAGTAGATGATGAAAACGAAAATGCGTTGTCCACCGAAACGATCAAAAAGAAAGTGGAGGGTGTAACTCAGTGGAACACCTTTGCTTCCGGTTACAGCTCTCCGACATCTGCCGACAAGAGTTACCATGTATTTGAAAACAAACAGGCTGGCGCTTATATTTCCGCACCCAGCGGAAAGGGCTATATCGGCAGCTATGTCTGGAGCGACTTCAATTATGATGGTCAGTGCAACGAGGCGGAATATGAGATGTCTGCCAACGGACGGCTGCTGCCTACCGGAAAGTGGACAACGGATATTGACTTCGACGGAAAGCCGGACGATCCGGGTATCAACGGCGTAAAGGTAGAGCTGCTGACCAAGAAGGGCTACTCTGTCAACGTCAACGGTGAGGCAGTGATTGCCGATCTGGACCCCGACAGCAACCCGAATCCGGAAAAGGTTCGTTATATTGTCATTGACGAGGAGACCGGTCAGCCAAAGACCATTGTAGAAAACAACACCAATTCCTATCAGTATACGTTTGAAGGTCCGGTTGTTTATACCACCGAAAGCGACTATTACGGCAACCAGGGCTACTTCATCCTGTCGAATCTGACACCGGGTGATTACCGGCTGCGGTACACGCTGCCGAAGGGATACGACCAGTATTCGGTTACCACACGGGAACTTGGCGAGTCAAAGACAAGGCTCAAGGTTTACCGTGACGGAAAGGTCATCTATAATGGTATGAGTCATGCTGAAGATGATGCAGTAATTTCCAATACCAACAGCGTTGAAAATATCGAATCGTCTGTGAATCAGCTTGTCGTACAGACTGCACTGATTCACGTTGATGCGGTGGAAGAAGATCCGGCAAAGCACCAGGCTTATGACACTGCCATGACATCCTATATGCTGGGTGTCTCCAGAGGTTATACCTACGGCGGCTGGGCATGGGTCGATGAAACAGACAACAACGGCACCATCGAAAGCGACGGCATCATGCAGGAAACCGAAAAGAAACTGGAAGATGTGACGGTGGAAATGCACGAGGTCGATGCAGACGGCAATATCGCATCGAAAGCTGCGGTAGACGGTGATGGCAATCCGGCAATTTTCCACACTGGGGATGACGGCTATTATCAGTTCCGTCTCTATCCGAACAAGAACTATGTGGCAATTGCAAAGTATGAGGGCAGTGAATCTACCCCGTATAAGCCTTCTCCGTTTGTGCTGCACAACGATCCGCTGGAGGCTGCGGATGACAACGATCTGACCAAGGCAGTGAACAACTTCCGCACACGGCCGTTCCAGACCGGTGTGCCTTATGACGCAAACCAGCAGCCGCTGTTTGAAAATGACGGACAGACCTTCCAGATCAACAAGAGCATTTCTCTGGGATTCGTGGACGGCTCCCGTGGATTTATCGGACAGTGGATCTGGGACGATGAAAACTACAACGGCATCCGGGATACTTTTGAAAAGGGTATCGAGGGTGTGACCGTGACCTTGAAACCGTTCTATTACGACAGCGCTACTGGAAAATGGGTAGCGATTACCGGTGAAGACCGGGATATCAAAACCTCGGAATCCGGTTCCTATGTATTCCAGAATGTTTCGACTTATTACAAGAAGGACGGAAAGACGTACCTGGCTGGCTATCGGCTGTATGTCGATCCGGAGAAGAACGCTGATCTGTACAAAAAGTATGCGATCACCAAGTATAAGCAGTATCCGAGCAGCCGCTCTGCGGAAAACAGTGACCTGCAATATACCGGCGATATGCAGTACTATCTCATTGGCGATGACTGGTTCGAGTATGACGCAAACGGCACTGTCACAGCAACGCACCACAACTATGACACAGAAGATAATATCATTATCATTGCCGGCGAGACGACAAACCAGAACACCAATGTCATTGACTATAAGGAAACCCATTACGATACCGGCGAAGCACAGCGTCTGCTGGATTACAGCGGCGGCTTTACGGAAATTCAGACTTCTGAAGTAACCGGTTATCTGTGGGAGGACAACGGTAAAAATGCAGCCGGGGAATACAAGGAGGCATTTGACTATGACGGTATCCGCAACACGGTGACCGCAGAGGATGGCACGACCCAATTCTACGAAAAGGGAATTGCCGGAGCGACTGTTCAGCTGGAACAGTATGTGCTGCAAAACGGCAGCTATCAGCTGGTTCACACCTACCAGGTAAAAACCGATGCAGACGGCAAGTACACATTCTCTGATGTTTCCACATATGCGGAAATCAATGGGGAAAAGGTGCTGGCACACTATCGTCTGAAACTGCTGTCGCTGCCCAGCGGTATGGAAAACTATGCCGTTACCCGCTATCGGCAGAACGGCGATGCGGAAACCCAGGTGGTGGACAGCCACTTGATCTCGCAGAACGAGCAGCACGGCGCAGGCTACACCGATTATGACATTGCGTCTTATCTGACCTCTCCGGCGGACGGTGACTATTTCATCACCGCAAAGAAGTCTCAGCCGGAGACAGCGCCGGGCATTGACGGAAAAACCTATTTTGAACCGTACATTCTCTATGATGATGCGGCAGCGAACAACGGAAATCATGATTATGCCTACGATTACATCAAGGCAAAGGATTATGACGGCTATGACGGCGGTCTGAAAGCATTTGAAACTGCCTCTGTCAGCGGCGTGGTCTGGGAGGATACCAACTATAATGGTGTCCAGGACGACGATGAAGCAGCATACTATGACAGCGAAAATCCGGCAGTCGTACACTTGCAGCAGTATTTCTATCGCAATGACGAATGGGTGCCGGAAAGTGCAGCATTTCGGATACACGAAACCAAGACAGACGGCAAGTACACGTTCAGTAATCTCCCCACCTATGTGGAAAAGGACGGCGTAAGGTATCTGGCAGGTTATCAGGTGATTTTGAAAAAATTGCCGGATGATTATGCGGCAACGAAGTACTGGAGCAATGCAGACCCGTCAAAGGTTTACAGCAAGCTGTATGTGACCGATGCCGACGATGGCACCGAGGACAGTCAGCGGACAGGTGACCTGCCGATCACTGTGCTGAAGGGCAATCACGAAATGCTAATTCTGGCACAGGAGGCAAAGGCAGGCACACAGTCCAACAGTACAGAACCGTATATCGATTACAACTGGGCATATGTCTGCGGCACGAACATCAAAAACATCGACACCCCGAACACCGCACAGCAGAAGTACTACGATCTGGTGAAGGCAAGAGATTATGCTGATCTGAATGCCGGTCTGAAAGAGCGTGGCGTTGCAACGGTAAAGGGTACGATCTGGGAAGATACGGACTACAACGGTATCCTGGACAATGGCGAAAAGGGCAAGAGCGGCGTTTCTGTCACTCTGGAACAGTATCGCTATGATGTCGATGCAAAGCAGTTTGTCAAGATGGGTGCAGACGAAACAGTCACAACTGACAAGGATGGCGTATATCAATTTACCAAGGTGCCGACGCACTTTGTGATCGGCGGCGTAGACCAGCTGGCATATTACCGCATTCGTGCGGATGTGCCGGAGGGCTATGCGGTGACACGGTATCGCCAGGCAACCAGTGACGCAGAAACAGACAGCGACTGGATCGCAGTGACCAACTATCTGACTGCACCGGGCAACGGGGACTACTTCCTGACGGCACAGCCGTCACAGGGCAATGCTCCCTATGATCTGACTGATGCTGTCACAAACAAGGAATACGATTCCATTTTGAATGCGGACGTGATCGACGTTTACAACGGTGGTCTGAAAGCGTTCGAGACCGGAAAGATTCAAGGCACTGTCTGGTTCGACAAGGACTACAGCGGCTTGCAGGAAACCGGTGAATCGGCAATGCCGACACAGCAGACCGTATATCTCGACCAGTATTATCTGGACGATGCCAGACAGTGGGAGTTTGTCAAGACAGGTTCCGTTCAGACAGATGCAGCCACAGGTAAATATCAGTTCTCTGACCAGCCGACCTTTGTGACGGTTGACGGAAAGATGTATCTGGCAGGCTACCGTCTGCGGTTGAATGCCGTGCCGGATGGCTATGCGGTGACCAAGTACCAGGTGCTGGATTCCACAGGAAACTGCATCAACAGTGACCTGCTGGCAGCATCTCAGGAAACGAATGCAGGTAAGACGGTAGACTTCAACAAGCCGGACGAGTATATCCTGCTGGCAAAGCAGGCGGCGCATGGCGTTGGCAGCATTGAATCGGGACTCCACAGTTACTATGTACGGAAGTACAACAATGTCGATTATGATATTGTCACTGCGGTGGATTCCGACGGCGTATACAACGGCGGACTGAAAGCGATTCAGACTGCGGCAATGGACGGACGAATCTGGAATGACCTCAATTATGACGGCACGATGGATTTGACCGAAAGCGGCTGCAGCAATCTCAACTTGACACTGTACCAATATTATTGGGACGGAACGACATGGAAAAAGACACAATTTAAGAAACAGGCGACGACAAACAGCAACGGTCAGTATCACTTTGACGGCATCCCAACTTATGCGGAAGTCGGCGGCAAGCGGTATTTGGCTGGGTATCAGCTGCATCTGGATGCACTGCCGGACGGCAATGCGGTTACCGTATTCGCCAACGACAACAAGCTGCACTGGGACAACGGCGAACTTACTTTGATGGGCGAGCAGGAGTATCTGATCGTTGCAGCAGAGGCAAAGTCGTTTACCGGAGAGCATACCGGAAGTACGCCGCAGTACAACGAGTACTATGACCGCACTTACCGTGCAGTTCCGGGTACAGATACGCTTTATGACATCACGGAAAACCGTGACAGCATAAACGAGTACCATGGCGGTATCCGGGCATTCCAGAACGCATCCGTCAGCGGACGAATCTGGAACGATGCGGATTATGACGGCGATATGACATCTGGTGAAACTGGCATGGAAGGCTTGTCGATGACGCTGGAACAGTATTACTGGGACGGCACATCATGGACACCGACCGCACTGTCGAATTACACCGGAACTGTAAAAACCAACAGCAACGGGGAATACCAGTTTGATTCTGTTCCCACATTTGTGGAGGTCGACGGCAAACGCTATCTGGCTGGCTATCGGCTGAAACTGGACGCACTGCCGAAGGACGCTGACGGCAAGATCACCTATGGCATTACCAAGGCAGGCGGTGACAGCAAGTTCCAAAGACTCGAAAACCCGTATCAGAGCGAGAACCTCTATCTGATAGCACCGGATGAATACTTGATTCTGGCAGCAGCTGCACAGCCGAAAACAGATGCAGAATACCGAAAGACCTACAACGGCAGCGACTATGACATTGCGGATGCTGCAGACCAGGCAAACTGGAACGGCGGTTTGAAACAGGTCGAAAAGGCGCAGATCGTTGGACGTGTCTGGGACGATGCGAATTACAACGGCTTGCAGGATAACGGCGAGGGAAACATTTCCGGCGTAGAAATTACGCTGGAGCAGTATTACCGTGATGCGGACGGCAGCTATCAGTCTACCGGAAACACATGGAAAGCATCTTCCGGTACAGACGGCGAGTATCAGTTTAGCAATGTAGACACGTTCTGCAATGTGAACGGCGAAACCTATCTCTGCTACTATCAGCTGAAGATGACAAGCGAAGTGCCGGACAATTACACCATTACCTGGTATCAGCAGGGCGATGATCCCGCAAGGGACAGCGACCTGGATGCAGAGAGCCGTTATCTGACGGCAGGCACTTATTTTGCTTGTGCGGCTGCGGATACGGACAATACGGATTATGCCGTAGACGGCAGAGACATTCTTCGGAAGGAAGATGTTTCCGGTTATGATGCCGGCTTTACACGCCTGGCAACCGGGGATATCTCCGGACGGATCTGGATCGACCATGATTACAACGGCATCCAGGATAAGTCGGATGATGATGCCAATACCGCAGAGGACAAGGCGGCAATTGCAAATGTCACCGTCAGGGCAATCCAGTATTACTACGACGGCAGCCAGTGGCAGCCGACCAACGATGCCTCTTCCGTTCGCACAGATGCGGACGGCAAATACACACTGGCGAATCTGCCCACCTGGGTGAGAATCAAAAATATGGATTATGCCGCAGGCTATCAGCTCTGTCTGGAAAATCTCCGCGGCAATTATCTGGCGACACAGTATCGTGTGGGAACTGACCGCACCAAGGACAGCGACCTCCGACTGGACAGCGCATATCTGACAAGCACAAACGAATTCATTGTACCGGCGGCAGATGCGTACAGCGATGCCGACGGAAACCAGAACCGTGCATCCGTACGGGAAGTGCCGGATGCAAACGGTACGATGTACCAGGTAGACCTGGCCCGCAGCAAGAACACCGGACATTATGATGCCGGACTCAAGCAGCAGGACAAGGGCGTTATCCGTGGTACGATCTGGGACGACAAGAACTATGACGGTTTGTACAATCTGGACGAAGTGCCGGTGGCGACTTCGGTTCGTGTGATACTGAAACGTGACATCTATGAGAATGGAAAATGGGTACCGGATGATACATTCGGCGAAGTTTCCAAGATCGTGGACAACGGTTCGTATCAGTTTGACGGTCTGGATGTTCATGTGCCGGGAGATCTGTCTGACGGCAGCGCTGCGGACAACAAGGGCCGCATCTATGGTTACTATATCGAACTGGATCTGGCAACTGTGCCGGATACCTATGCGGTGACCAAGCAGTACGCAAAACCGGATCGGGATCAGCTGAACAGTTTCCTGGATCCTGAGGACGGCAGTCTGATGGCAGAGGACGAATCACATATTATTCTGGCAGCTAAGGCAACAGAAGGCGTGACGGAACATACTGTCACCATCGGCGATGTAACATATGCGCCGGCGGATCTGTCGAAATCCATCGCATCGCATAACGGCGGTTTGACGAAGATCGAAAACGCATCCATTGACGGCTACATCTGGAACGATGCCAATTACAACGGCATCCAGGATGCGGACGAAGTGGGTATCGCAACGGCAACCGTCAAGCTGACCCGGAAGTATTACGACGATGCTGACAAGCAGTGGAAACCGGACGATAGTTTTGCGCTTGTGGCAGACGGCACGCCGGTGGCAACAGGAACGCCAGTTGCAACGGCAACGCCGGTAGCAACGGGTACGCCGGTCGCAACAGGTACACCGGTAGCAACCGGAACGCCGACTGCAACGGTATCCAGTGATAACCTTCTCCTGCTCTTCTGCCGTCATCTTGTTATCGCTGGGCAGGCATAAGCCTCTGTGGAAAATATCCATACCTACGTCTAAAGGCATTCCGTCTTTTCCAACACTTCCGCCGCTGATATAGGCATTAGTCTTGGCACGGCCGCTACCTTCCCTATTTACAAAACCATTCATTCTGTAAATAGGCTGCATATGCATAGGCTTCCAGATTGGACGTCCTTCAGCATTATAAGCTGCCAGTGTTTCCAGAATCTCAGTAGGACAACTTTTGCCCCTTTCACTTATATATAACGCTTCCTGCTCACTGCGCACCTGTTTGCACATAGCTTCCGAATCCAACAGAAGACAGGATAACCAGAAGTTTGGTTCAGATTTCTTTGCATCAAAGGGATTCATCATTACAGGTAAATCTTTAAAACCTTCCTTATATCTCTCATATATGGCTTTTTTCTGAGCAATATGTTCCTCTAAGTATGGATACTGACCTCTGACAACGCCGGCAATAACATTACTCATCCGGTAGTTGTAACCCAGCTCTTCATGCTGATACCAGGGTGCGTTCTCTCTGGACTGGGTAGACCATTTTCTTACTTTATTTGCAGCTTCCAGATCGTCTGTCAACAGCATCCCACCGGAGGACCCGGTAATGATTTTATTACCGTTAAAGCTGATACAGTTATAATCACCGAAAGTACCGGTCTGTTCCCCTTGATAAGAAGCGCCAAGGGATTCGGCAGCATCCTCTATAATAATGGCGCCATACTTATCGCAGACAGCTTTGATTTCTTCAATCTTTCCTGGCGTGCCATAAAGATGCGCTATAACAACTGTCCTGACCTCCGGATAAAGCTCAAAAGCCTTGGAAAGAGCAACCGGATCCATATTCCACGTATCATATTCCGTATCAATAAAAACCGGCTCTCCACCTTCGTACACTACCGGATTTACAGTTGCATCGAAGGTCATATCGCTGCAAAATACTTTCTTTCCCGGTTTTATACCTGCCAGCTTGACTGCCATATGCAGTGCAGCTGTACCGGCAGAAAGTGCTACAGCATATTTACAGCCAACTTTTGCGCAGGTTATACGCTCTACTTCGTCAATATTCTTTCCTACCGTCGACATCCAGTTGGTCTCATAAGCCTCGGTAACATATTTCAGTTCTTCGCCATGCATAGTTGGTGAACTCAACCATACTTTCTTTGCGAACGGCTCAAACTTCTTAACATTGTCACTTCTCATTACAATCCCCTCTAATCCTTGATTCTGTTTGGTGTATATGTAGGAACTACTTTCTTCAGCATTCCTACTACGTTTTCTTCATCCGCCTGTTCCAACAGCTTCTGTACCCACATATCCATTTTTTCTTTGCTGACTTTTTTGAGTTTTGCCGTAAAAATCTTTTCGTGGCAGGTTTCTTCTGTGCCGTCTTCGGCTGAAAGCAGTTCTTCAAACAGCTTTTCACCAGGTCGCAGCCCTGTGTATTTTATTTCTATGTCTTTCTCCGGTGTCAGCCCGGACAAAGTAATCAGTGTTTTTGCCAAATCGCAGATCTTGACCGGCTCGCCCATATCCAATACAAAAACCTCGCCGCCTTTGGCCATTGCTCCGGCCTGCAGCACAAGCTGACTGGCTTCGGGTATCGTCATAAAATACCGTTTCATGTCAGGATGCGTTACGGTTACCGGCCCGCCTTTGGCGATCTGCTTTTTAAAGAGCGGGATAACGCTGCCGCGGCTGCCCAGAACATTACCAAACCGTACGGCGACAAAGCGGGTTTTGCAGGTTCCGTTCATGCTTTGCACAAACATTTCGGCTACCCGTTTCGTGCAGCCCATTACGCTGGTCGGATTAACTGCTTTATCAGTAGAAATCATAACGAAGGTCTCTACGTTATGCGCTGCAGCTTCTTCTGCTACTGTTTTTGTTCCCAGTACATTATTTTTTACCGCCTCGATTGGCTGGTACTCCATTAACGGTACGTGCTTATGCGCCGCTGCGTGAAAGACTACCTGCGGTGCAAAGCAGTCCATAATCCCTTTTATTCTTTCCCGGTCACGCACGTCGGCGATGATCGGTACTTTTTTCAGTTCGGGATAAGTTGCGTTCAAGTCCTGTATGATCTCATAGATGCTGTTTTCGCCTTTGCCTAAAAGCAGCATTTTCTGCGGCTGCATTTTTGCTATCTGACGGCAGATCTCGCTTCCTATAGATCCGCCTGCTCCGGTTACAAGTACGATCTTGTCTTTAAGATAAGCGCTGACCGCTGCTGTGTTGAGTTTGACAGCTTCTCTGCCCAGCAGATCTTCGATCCCAACATTGCGCAGCTGGCTGACACTGACTGTGCCATCGATAAGCTCATATACGCCCGGCAATATCTTCAGCTTGCATTTTGTACGCTTACAGATTTCCAGGATCTGCTTTAAGGCTTCTCCTTTGACAGACGGCATCGCAACAATAATCTCTTCTACGCCCAGCCTGACTACATTTTCCTTAATTGCCAACCTGTTCCCCACTACTTTGACGCCAAACATCCGCTTACCGATTTTTTTCTCGTCGTCGTCTATAAAACCGACGACATTTCTGCCGTCGCTATGGTAACGTTCTATTTCACGGGCTATCACTGCTCCCGCATCACCTGCACCAATAATAAGTACTTTTTTAAAGCATCTGTTTTTAGAAAATCTCGCACTGAACCCTGGCTTGCACGACAGATAATTATAGACTCTTAGCGCCAGCCGCGAACTGCCTAAAAATAACAGCAGCAAAACTCCGGAGATGATATACATACTACGCGGCAGCAGACTGTCTAAAAGCAGTGAATACGCATACCAGCTGAATGCTGCGCAGACAGCAGTTCCTGTAACTGCCAGCAGTTCACTGGATCCGGCATAACGCCAGATGCGGTCATAAAGCTTAAACATCAGGGCAAACATCAGCGTCAGTATAATAAATGACGGCAGCTGCATGACCAGCAGATCTAAATATTTTTCCGGCACAATTACATCAAACCGCAAATACGCTGAAAGCAGTAAAGCCGCTGCCGTACTGATAATGTCTAGCGCCGCTAAAAATAACGGCAATAATAAATGTCCCAATCCTATCATCCCTCTAAAACAACTGTCTTTCGAATTCTTAACAATACTACTGATATCTTTTCAATACCTGCGCAGCTTCCATCTCACTTCTGGTGACGAACGTCCCCCCCGGATGTACTATCGGAGCCATAGTAATAGTAGTAACCATAGCCGTGCGTATGGGCCAGTTCTACCTTGTTAAGGATAACTCCCAGAATATGTGCTCCTGCCTGCAGCAGCCTCTGTTTAGCTTCTTTAGCTGCTGCTGGTGTAACTTCGCCGGAGCTGACCAACATGACCAGCCCGTCTACCTTACCAGACAGTACTGCCGCATCCGTTACCGGCATGATTGGCGGCGTATCGATAAGTATATAGTCATAATCCAGCTTTAGCTGTTCCAGTAACTGTTCCATCCGTTTGCTTCCCAAAAGCTCGGATGGGTTGGGCGCTACCGGCCCGCTGGCTAAAAGCTCCAGATTCTCTATCCCTGTTTTTTGAATGACTTCCCGCACCTCTTCACTCGCCGAAATGCAGTTGCTCAGACCTTTATTAGTCAGCTTAAAAAGCTTATGCTGTGTCGGGTTGCGCATATCACAGTCCATTAAAAGCACTTTGTGCCCGGCCTGTGCCATTACCACCGCCAGATTGCTGATCGTTGTACTTTTACCTTCGTTTGCCGTAGCGCTGGTAACGATGATCGTTTTCAGCTCCTGACCAACGTTGGAGAACTGGATGTTGGTCCTGATCGTTCTATATGCTTCCGCTACCGGTGATTTGGCATCACGGTCGGCAATCAGTGTTATCGTTTCCATAAGTACCTCCGCACTTTGTCAGCAAAGCTTTCCTGCTGTTTTCTTTCTTTGTTTTTCTTCAATGATTCATAATCCGGCACCGAGCCCAGAACAGGCAGGTCCAGATAGTTTGCTACATCGTCCGTTGTCTTTATGGTTCTGTTCATCAGTTCTTTGGCAATAACAAAGCCGCTGCCGCCGAAGATTCCCAAAAAGGCTGCCAAAAGCAGGGTCAAAAGCTTTTTCGGTTTTACCGGGTCTTCCGGCAGTGTGGCCGTATCTACTACCTGTACCTCGGTGGATACCGCTACTTCGGCTACCTTGGCTTCTTCCAGGCGTTTGGCCAGCATGATGTAAATTTCATCGGCAACGCTGACGTCACGCATCAGGCTCAGGTATTTCTGTTCTTTCTCGGAAAGCCGTTCCACGTCTTCCTGATTTCTTTTATCCAGACGCTCCAGCTCGGCAAGGTTGCTTTCGGCTACGCTGATCGCCGCTTCGCTGCCGAATTTACTGGTCAGCAGCTGCTGGTGCACTGGGTTATCTGACGGCGCCTGCAGTGAGGCTACTTTGGCTATTTCCTGCTGCAGCTTGCTTTTTAAATTGGCGATAGCGTCTTCTGTTTCGATGACTTTAGGATGTTTGGCTGTATATTTGTCCAGATAATCTATCCTCTGGGTCTCCAGTTCGGCTAATTTTGCATTATACTGCTTGATAACTGCGTTATCCGCTGTCGCTTTGGCTTCGCCACCCAGCTGCTGGTCTGTTGCTGACAGCCGTGCCTGCGCTGTGGCCAGCGCCACCTTGTTTTCCGCTTTCAGTTTGTCAACGATGCCCATTTTATCGGCCACCAGCTTCATTTCATTCGTTGGCGACAGGATCTTGCTGGCTTTTTTATATTCGGTCAGCGCACTTTCGGCTGCTTCAAGCTCGGCTTTAGAGGATACGACTCGCTCTTCGACAAAGGCGCGGGTAGTTTTCTGTTCTTCCCGTACCAAACCGGTCAGCCGCTGCAAAAAGCTGTTAACGATCAGGTCGTTGGCTTTCTGGGCTCCTTCCGGCGTATTAGCGTTGACTGTAACTTTTAAGATCTCGGTATCTTTAAAAGGATTGGTAACTATCCTGTTTTTGATATAATCTTCATAACGCATATATTTGCCGTCACTGTCTGCTTCTTCCGTCTGTTCGATGACCGGGACGATGACGCTGCGGCTTTTTAAGATTTCCGCATAGGTACTCATTAACTGCTTATTGGCCATACTATTGCCCATCGGTATACTTTCTAAAAGCGATGAGCCTATCCCTTTGGGCTGCTTGATGCGCAGCAGCGAATCTGATTCGTAGACCGGTGAAGCTATAAGCAAATACAGCCCGGCTACAGCTATACAGCCGCCCGTAACTTTAGCGATGAACCTTGCGTTTTTCTGCACTATATGCACAAGTTCGCGCAGGTCAATGGTGATTTCGTCTTCCACTTTATCTCTCCTCAGATCAGTTATCTTTTTTTATTTCAGATATCATATATGCGCCATTAACAAATGGCATAATATCACGTACAATATTAATTTTGCCGTTGCTGGTCAGATACAGGCAGTCACCTTCGTTTAAAACGTAGTTTTGGCTCTGGTCGGATTTTTTAAGAAAATTATTTATATTGACCAGTACAGGTTCTTCTGCACCTTTTCTGATCAGAAAGATTTTCTTTTTGGCAGCTTTTTCTGTAAAGCCTTCCGCTTTGCCCAGGGCATCTAATACGCGGTGGCTTTTTTCCAGCTCGTACAGTCCCGGTTTTTTTACTTCCCCTAGCACATAAACACGCGTCGTTCCCAGCTTTAAGATATTGACGCTGACCTGCGGCCTGACAAGGTATTCGGCCAGGCTCGCTTCCAGTTGCCGCGTAAATTCTGTTACTGTTTTTCCTGTCACATCTATATCGCCGATCAGGGGAAAGGTTACTTTTCCATCAGGACGCACTATATAGGGGGTACTGTTTAGTGGACTACTTATATCTGTATGTCTATAAACTACTACCTGCAGCTGGTCGCCGGGACACATAATATAGTCGTTGTCTGCTGCTGACGCTGCTGCCAGTCCCTGCAGGCTCAGCGCCAGGGTCAACGCCAGAATTGTTTTCTTCATCGGGATTCTCCTTTTTCTCTTTACTTCAATCTTTAATTTATTATTTGCCAAATAGTTTCTGCCAGAAGCTCTTTGGTTTGTCTTCTAAAAATACTTTGGGCTGCTTGAGCTCTATTTCCTGATTTTTTAAGATCGCCTGCGGGTTCGTTTCTGTCATCTGCCGCAGTACTTCTTCTCCGGCCAGCTGCCTGATGACCGCCGCTGCCCGTGACATATCCGTATTGCGTCCTTCGCTGCGGTGCCCGTCCGACCCTAACAGATCGACCAGACCATTTGCCAGCAAGACCTTGGCATTCTCGCAGACGCTGCTGCCGAACATGCCGGTAAAGCTGCCGCTGTTGCACTGCATAAGCATGCCACGCCGCCGCCACAGTAGCAGCAGGTCAGGGTTTTCGCGCAGCTGCTGATACCTCTCCGGATGGGCAAGGATCGGCATTATCCCCTTCAGCTCCAGCTCATACCAGAATTCATCGGCATAGGCAGGGATTTCTGCCGCCGGCAGTTCGACCAGCAGATATCTACCGCCGTTTAAACAGTACGCGCCAGTCGCTCCCAGCTCCGGCAAAAGCTCCCAGTTCATCTGCACTTCTGCTCCGGGATAAAGCATAATATCTATCTGTGCTTCTGCACACAGCTGCCGCAGCTGCTGTGTTTTTTCCTTTATTTCTTCCCAGGAAGGCTTGTTCGCTCTTTCGATGACGTGCGGGGTCGCAAAGATAGCTTTAGTCCCGCTTCTGGCCGCAATCTCCAGCATTTGTAACGACATGCACTGATTCTTAGAACCGTCGTCTATATTCCATAAGATATGTGTATGTGTATCCAGCAAATGATCACCTTATCCATTTTTACTCTGATAACTACTTTTGTGATAACTATAATTCAAGCCTTGATATTTAGATAAAATAACTAATATATTCCTTTTATCAATTTTAGATTATATCACAGTTGTACCCCCCCACAAGACATAAGAAGGCTGTTTTTTATATTTTCGTCTCTTTTTTGCTCTTACTTATATTTTCTTCGTTTCTTCGTTATTATTGTTACACTTCTGCTTGCCAGCAACTATTTGTCACAAAAAGTGCAAAGCCATAATTTTACCAGAATTTATGCTTATCTGTTATAGTTATGTCTTAATTATTCAATATTTTCTTACTCATTTTTGTATATTTCCAATACATAAAAAACTTCCCTAATATTTTATAATTATTGTACCACGATTGTACCCCCCCCGCAAGACATAAGCACGTTTTCTTTTATATTTAAGTATGCTTTTTGCTCGTACTTATATTTTCATCGTACCTGTGCGGCAATATTTACAATCTCACTTGCCAGCACCGCCTCTGCTGACATGCAAAAGCCGGACTCTATTCCCATAGAGCCCGGCAAAAAATAATCGCTCTCAACTTTCGCTGAGAGCGATTATTTTTTATCTTTTAATCTAACAGCAGTTTCTTCCTACAAGACTTTACTTAAAATCTATTTCCTTTCCCAGCACCTGCAATATCTTATCCAGCAGATTAACGCTGCAGTTGCATTCCTCCCGTTCGATACGGCCGTAATAATTGACCGACATATTACAGCGTTCGGCCACGTCGTTTTGGGTCAGCCCCAGCTCCAGCCGCAGCTGGTATAATTTGCGGCCGATGTTATTATAAGTATGCTTGCTCATTTTGCACCTCAGCTAAAAGTTTTGACTGTGAAAAATTTTAACCGCAAAAGCAGCAAAGCAAAATAACCCTATGGGTTGTATTTCTTATAGCCTACCCCAAAGGTTGTTTACAAAACAAATACAAAGGCGCATACTGAGCCCTGTTATGCATAACGCTTTACAGTACGGCCCGCCGTCATAAAATTATGGGAAGAACTGATATAAATAGCTATTTTGACAAATACTAATACAAGCAGCGCGGCTGCCCAGGCACTGCAGCTTTTGATAACTGCGGCGCAGGCAGGCGACAACGGTGCTTTACTGAAGCTGTGCAGTGATTTTAAGCCCCTGCTCAGCAGCGAAGCACGGCGCGAGATGTTTTATAATTCACTGGGGAAAGATGCGGAAGGCATCGCTGTGCTGGCTTTTATCGAGCTGGTACTCAAATACAGCGGTACTGATTATGTAAACTGGCCCGGTTACGCGCGCTGCAGAGTACATTTCGCTTTGTTCGACGCCATGCAGAAGCAGGGCCGGATCTGGGAAAACGAGATCGCCGTCAATACTGACAGCGAGGAAGGCACCGCCCTTCTAGATGAGGCCGGGTTACAGCAGGGGCTGCCGGACGATATTGCCCAACTGCTGCTGTCACTGGAAGTACGGCAGGCTTTAAAACGGCTGACTGCCGAACAGCAGCAGGTTATCGAGCTGTTGTTTTTGCGCGAGCAGAAACCCAAAGAAGCAGCCCGCCTGCTGGGCTGCAGTGTACGCAACGTCACCAAGCACCGGCTCAAAGGGCTGGATAAGCTGCGGCTGCTGCTGAAGCAGGACGGCTGACCGGCTCAACTAATCGCCGTAATTTCATAGATAAAAATAAAAAGCATCGACAAAATTTGTCGATGCTTTTTAGCTTTTTATTTTTAGTGATGTGTGCCTCTGACAACAGTAATACCCTGCTGCTCCAGGTATTCGGCAGTTTTGGTGATCACCGGGCATTCATGTTTTTCTCCCTGTGCGTCCTTCTTTTTGGTACAGCCGCTCAAATGCACGGCTTCAACGCCGATAGTAACAAGGCGGTCCAGCTTTTTGCGCAGACCTTCCTCGTTATTGGGCATCTGTACATCACCGCAGCCGCTGCAGTTCAAAAAAGCGGCCAGTTCTGTTTCCTCTGCCTCATAAACGGCAAAAGCGTTGGTTTTATTATTGAATGCTTTAAGACAGCCGCTGCCGGTACAGTTATTACTGGTACGCAGACATCTTAAAACAGCGATCTTTTTCATAGGCATTTTTCCTTTGATTATTTTTACTTCTCTGTTTCTGCAAGCACTTCTTTAAAGCAGTTGGTCAGGCTGGCAAAATCTGCCAGCGACAGCGTTTCGCCACGGCGCTTGGGGTCGATACCGGCACGTTCCAACCATGCCGCAGCCTGTACGCTGCTGATGCCCATATTTTTGAGAGCGTTACTGAGCATTTTACGGCGTACGGAAAAAGCCGCCTTTACGACTTTGAAGAACAGTTTTTCATCGCAGACCTCGACCGGAGGCACGGTGCGGCGTTTGCAGACAATGACGGCACTGTCGACATTGGGCGCCGGGATAAAGGATTCCGGCGGTACGATAAAGGCTATCTCCGGCTCGGTATAATATTGGATCGAAACTGACAAAGCGCCGTAATCTTTGCCGCCGGGCTTCGCGACCATCCGCTCGGCTACTTCCTTCTGCACCATGGCAACCAGCCGTTCCATAGGCAGGCGCTGTTCCAGCAGATTGAAAATGATCGGCGTGGTAATATAATAAGGCAGGTTAGCCGCCACCTTAAAGGTCGGCGCGCCAACAATATTTTTGATATCGACTTCCAGGATATCGCCGTTTTCTATACGCACATTATCGTAACCTTCCAGTGTTTTTGCCAACACCGGCAGCAGCCTTTTATCCAGCTCGACTGCTACGACCCTGGCGCCGCTCTGCGCCAGTCCCTGCGTCAAAGTGCCTATACCGGGGCCGACCTCTAAAACCGTGTCGTCCTCAGACAGTTCTGCAGCAGCAACGATCCTGCGTACGACTTCTTCGTCGATCAGGAAGTTCTGCCCCAGTCTTTTATCCGCTTTTAATTTAAAGGTGTGCAATATATGATTGGTGACTTCGCGTCTGGCAATGATCGGTTTATCCATGCTGTTCTCCTAACTGCGCAAGCGCCTCGTCAAATTCGCTGCGGGTGACCCCATAGCTGTTGAGCCGCTCTAAAAACCTTTTGGCGTTGCCGTAGCCGATGCCCAGCAAAGCGCCCATTTTATCACGGCGATACGCCGCACTGCCTGTTCCGGCCAGATCGTTCTGCCACAGGTCTTGGCTGGTAAATTCGCTGTCAGGCTTATATTCATGGTGGCGCACCTTACTCAGCGCTGCCAGGATCGCCTCAGGCTGAGCCTGCTCGATGCCCACATCATTGTGCGCCGTAGCGTCCGCTTTAGGTACAAAGGCCTGCCCCGCTTCGGGAAAGCGCTGCGTCAGAAAGCGGCGGATACGTTCGCCGGCACCGTCCGGGTCAGTTAGGATAATGATGCCCCGCTTTTTATATGCGGCTTCGATCTGCCGCAGGGTATATGGCGCTAAGGTAAAACCGCCTGTTTCGATGGTATCGGCTTCCAGGGCGCGTTTGATCGCCACTGTATCCATTTTTCCTTCTACTACGAGAACTTCTTTCAGCAAGTCCGCGCCTCCGTTACTCTAAGATATATACGTCTAAGGTACGGCGTCCCCATTGAATGGCTCTGTGCCAGTCGTGCATAAACACGTCCAGCCGATTGCCGCGGATAGCGCCGCCGGTATCGCCGGCCATGGCAATGCCATAACCGGGGATATACAGTTTAGTATAATACGGGATAACCCGCGGGTCAACGGCCACGATACCTTCGTAAGGCACCAGTCCTATCGAAGTTCGTCCGGTACCGCTGCCCTCACCCAAGGTATAGGCGGTGATTTCCATGGTCATAACTTTATTATAACGCATCCGCCCGCGCGAAGTTTCGATAGAACGGGCCATGCCGCGCTCTACCAGTTCACGTCTAGGCTCTTCCAGCACTGTCTTGCTGATGATATGAGTTTGGAACAGGCCGTCTTTAAGCGTAGTTTTTCTGGTCACCTTCATCTTGCCGGGTACGCCCGGTTCCAGCACCTTATTCTCACCATACGGCTTTTCCAGATTATCAACAAACTCCACAGGCGGCTCGATCGGCTGCTCTTCTTCATGCAGCTCATCAAAACGCCCTAAAATATGGATCTCCAGGTCGGAAGTGATCGGCGTATCAACAGCGGGATAGACTGTTTTGCCTTCATAATTGATCGCCAGGGCATCCAGCGCCTCGCCGACAGTTGCTTTACCGGTATAGAATTTTTTGCTGACGCCATATTTTTCGATCGTTACAGGCAGGGCGCGTTTCAACTCAATAACTTCCCTGGTCTTTTTTTCGGCATTTGCCGGAGAGATCAGTATCCGGTCTTCTTTGCCGACCTTGACGCCGGACTCTTCCAAAATAGAACGGGGATCTTCAAGAATAGTGGTCACTACTTTTTCCTGCCCGTCGTAACGCAAAACTATTTCTTTGCTGTTGGCCAGACAAATAGCGCTGAAAACTAAAACTACCACTAACAGCAGCGGCAAAATTTCCATTGCTCTATATAATGATTTTCTATTAGGCATAAATTGTACCTCCTTTTAAAGACGTATAATTTTACCATAAAGAAAAATTTTCTGTCAAACTGTCGCCCTTAAACACACATAAGCTTTTGCACAAAAAACAAAAACATAAAAACTACTGTGGACACAGATACTTGTTTTGACTTCTGGAAAATAACAGCCTTAAAATACAAACTGCCTGTTTGCGAAAAACAAACAGGCAGTTTGTATTTTATTTTATTTTATTAAAAAGAGTTTTGACATTTTTAGTAGTCTGCACTGCCAGCGCTTCAAAGGTCGTGCCGCGCACTTCGGCCGCATTGCGTGCCACCAGCTCGGTATAACCCGGCTGATTACGCTTGCCGCGATAAGGCACCGGCGTCAGATAAGGTGAATCTGTTTCAAACAGCAGCAGGTCATCCGGCACATACTGCAGGACCTCGCGCACTTTTGCGGCATTTTTATAAGTAGAGGTGCCGCCAAACCCAAGATAAAATCCTCGCTTAAGCAGTTCCTTCGCCATTTCCAGTGAGCCGGAATAGCAGTGGAACACTGCCCGCACACCTGTGACTTCTTTTTGGAAGATCTCCAGGATATCGCCGTGCGCATCGCGGTCGTGAATGATCACCGGCAGGTCGAACTGTTTGGCCAGATCGAGCTGTTCTAAAAGACGGCGCTTCTGCACGTCCTTCGGCTCGTTGCCCTTCCAGTAATAGTCGAGGCCGATCTCGCCGATGGCTACTACCTTGGGGTGGACGGCCCAGGCTGCCAGCTCGTCAAGATAGCTGTTATCCAAAATACCCTCAAGGTCTTCAGGATGCCAGCCCACAGCGGCATACATAAAATCATATTTTTCAGCTAAACTTACAGCGAAACCCGACGTGATCTCATCACAGCCGGGATTGATGATCCCGTCCAGTTCTTCCTGCAGCTGTGTAAGCAGCGCGTCGCGGTCATCGGTAAAATAGTCCGAGTCCATATGGGCATGGGAATCGAATAGTCCTGTACGTGACATCTTATTTCACCTTGCTCCCGGAAGCGATATCGGGGGCATCAGCCAGCACCAGCTTACCTTCTCCGTCAGAGGCGGCCAGCAGCATCCCGCGGGATTCGATCCCACGCAGTTTTGCAGCTTTCAGGTTGGCGATCACGATAACATTGCGGCCGATCAGCTCTTCGGCAGTATAATGCTGCGCGATCCCGGAAACGATGGTACGTTCTTCTTCGCCGATACTGACCTCAAGCTTCATCAGCTTATCGGTTTTAGGTACGCGCTCTGCTGCGGTAATGGTAGCTACGCGCAGATCTATCTTCATAAAATCATCGATAGTTATTTCTTCTGTTGCCGCGACTTTGCTTTCCGTTTTGGCCTCAGCTTTTACTTCGGCCTTAACTGCTTGTTTAGCGGCCGGAGCAGTCTTTTTGGTAGCGGCGATAACAGTTTCTCCGCTTTCAGTGATCTCGATACGCGGATACAGCGGCTCACCCTTCTGCACTTTGGTGCCGTCAGGCAGCCCGCCCCAGGCGGTATCGGCCAGCAGGAACTGCTCGGGAGCAGTGAGGCCCAGCTGGGTATAGATCTTGGGACTGGTAGAAGGAATATAAGGACTTGTAAGGATAGCGACGATGCGCAATACCTCTGCCAGATTATACATAACTGTTTCCAGACGCGCTGCTTTGGCGGGATCTTTTGCCAGCAGCCAGGGGCCTGTTTCATCAATGTATTTATTGGCACGGCTGATAAGCGCCCACAGAGCTTTGATCGCCGTGTTGATTTCCATATGATCCATAGCGTCCTGATATTTCGCAACAGTTTCATTGACCAGGGCGATCAGCTCGTCATCAAGAGGATCACTGCAGGCGGTTTTATGGATCACGCCGCCGTGATATTTTTCGATCATGCTGACCGTACGGTGCAGCAGGTTGCCAAGGTCATTGGCCAGATCAGCGTTGATGCGGGTGATCAGCGCGTCGCGCGAAAAATTGCCGTCACTGCCGAGGTTGATCTCGCGCAGCAGGAAATAACGGATAGCATCGGCGCCAAATTCGTCGATCAGCGCCAGAGGATCAATGACATTGCCCTTGGATTTGGACATTTTGTCGCCTTCAACTACCAGCCAGCCATGTCCGTAAACCTGTTTCGGCAGTTCTTCACCCATAGCCATCAGCATGATCGGCCAGATGATAGTATGGAAACGCACGATCTCCTTGCCGACCAGATGCAGGTTAGCAGGCCAGTATTTATTGAATTTTTCCGGATCACTGCCGTAACCGATACCGGTAAAGTAGTTGAGCAGCGCGTCAAACCAGACATAGACAACGTGTTTGTTGTCAAAAGGCACAGGGATGCCCCAGTCGAAGGTGGTGCGGGTGATGCTCAGATCTTCCAGTCCCTGTTTGATGAAGTTGATCATCTCGTTGCGGCGTGCCACAGGCTGAATGAAGTCGGGATGAGTTTCGATATATTCCAGCAGACGGTCCTGATATTTGGAAAGCTTAAAGAAATAGCTTTCTTCTTCCATACGCTCTACCGGACGGCCGCAGTCGGGGCATTTGCCGTCGACCAGCTGACGCTCCAGCCAGTAGGATTCGCAGGGTACACAGTACCAGCCTTCATAATTCTTTTTATAAATATCGCCCTGTTCAAAGATTTTCTGCAAAATACTTTGCACAACCTTATGATGGCGTTCTTCGCTGGTACGAATAAAATCGTTATTGGTGATATTGAGGCGCTGCCATAAAAGTTTGAAATTTGCGATGATCTCGTCAACATATTGTATCGGGGTAACACCCATCTCCGTAGCTTTACGCTGAATCTTCAGACCATGCTCGTCACTGCCGGTCAGAAAAAAGACGTCTTCGCCCTTGGCACGATGATAACGGGCCACGGTATCGGCGATAGTCGTACAGTAAGCATGACCGATATGCAGTTTATCGCTGGGATAATAGATCGGGGTGGTGATATAAAACGTTGGTTTTGTCATATGTTGATCCCTTCTTCTTCTGAAATTAATTTATTATATAATTCCCGTTTGGGAATCTTATTTGCTTTAGCAACCTGCGCCAGCGCCGTTTTTTTATCGACGCCGCGAGCCAGCAGTTCCTGTACCTGCGCCAGCGGATCCTTTGCTTCCTGCGCAGGCTGCGGCTGTTCCAGGCCTCTGGCGATGACCAGGCAGAATTCACCGCGGGGCTTATTTTCATGCAGCCAGATCAGGCACTGACTGACCGTGCCCCGGAAAAACTCCTCATGCAGCTTGGTCAGCTCACGCGCTGCTGCCAGCTGTCTGTCCCCCCAGACCTCCAGCACTTCCTGCAGCACCTGTTCGATCCTGTGCGGCGCTTCGTACAAAATAATCGTAGCCGGCAGATACTGCCATTCTTCCAGCTGCTGCCGCCTGTTTTTTTTGCTCTTGGGCAGAAATCCGCCGAAAAAAAACGGTGAGGCAGGCAGACCTGAAGCAATGAGCGCGCATAACGCGGCGTTTGCACCAGGTACAGGCACTACCTGCACGCCGGCATCGATCGCCAGCCTGGCCAGTTGTTCGCCCGGATCAGCGATACCGGGAAACCCGGCGTCACTGACTAAAGCGATATTTTTTCCGGACAGCAGTTCGTCCAGCAGATAAGCTCCCTGCCGTTCTTTGCTGTGCTCATCATAGCGTACCAGCCGTCCCTTGATATTGAAACGGTTCAATAACTGCAGTGTATGACGGGTATCTTCGGCAGCGATAATATCCGCCTCGGCCAGCATTCTCTGCGCCCTGGGCGTCATATCTTCCAGATTGCCGATCGGCGTCGCGCACAAATATAAAATTCCTGCCATTATTCTGCCTCCTCCGCCATACCGTAATACTCCAAAGTCTGTTTGCTGTGGCTGCCGTCCTCATTATACATAATAAGCGGCGGCAAAACCTCCAGTCCGTAACTGCCGCCTTTGACCATTTCCATGAGAAAGATCCAGGCGGGCTTATCCGCAAAGGCATGTACCCATTGCAGTTTTTTCGGCTGCAGACCATATTTAAGCGCCAGTTCCATACATTCCGTAAATCGTTCGGGCAGCTGCACAATGGCAAAACGCCCTCGATATTTGACCAGATAGGCGGCGGCACGGAAGAAATCCTCCAGCGTTGCCGTCAGTTCATGGCAGGCCGCAGTCGCTACCCGGCGAACCTTACCGCTGTTGCGGTAGGGCGGATTAGCGGCGATCAGATCGAAACTTTCCGAACGATAAAGCGCTTTCAGCTCCCGCAGATCGGCCAGCTCGGCACTGACACATTCCTCCAGCCCGTTAGCCGCAATGCTGCGGCGCATCAGCTCTACTACATGAGGATTACAGTCAACGCCTACTACTTGAGCCGCACCGCGTGCTGCCAGCAGCAGGCTGATGGCCCCTGTACCGGCGCCAAGTTCCAAAACACGGGCCTGCCTGACCAAATGCGGGAAAGCTGCCAGAAAAACAGCATCCGTCGTAAAACAAAATTCTTCCGAGTCCTGCCAGATCGCATAATTACAGCCGGGCAGGGAATCGCAGCGTTCTGTAGCTTTACTCATTTCAGATCGGATCGGCCTTGGAAGCATCAACGATCTCGTCCCATTCTACCTGGATAACGTTATCGGGCGTCAGCTGCACGGAAGCCGTACGCATAGTGCGGTTGATGCCTGTTACTTTGCCTTCTCCCAGCGGCGTTACTACCAGCGAACCCAATTTTGGGATCTCGACACGGTCATTGCCGCAGTTACGTTTACAGCCGCCTTCTTTGCAGCAGTACATATGGTTTTCATATTTCAGGCAGCACATCAAACGACCGCAGATACCCGAAATCTTCGCCGGATTCAGCGACAGATTCTGATCTTTAGCCATTCTGATCGATACCGGTTCAAAGTCACCTAAAAAAGTAGAGCAGCACAACGGCCTGCCGCAGCTGCCGATCCCACCCAGCATTTTCGCTTCATCGCGCACGCCGATCTGGCGCAGCTCGATCCGGGTACGAAACACAGCGGCCAGGTCTTTGACCAGCTCGCGGAAATCTATACGCCCTTCGGCTGTGAAATAAAATATAATTTTATTGACGTCAAAAGTAAATTCCACATCGATCAGACGCATCGGCAGATCGTGATTAGTGATCTTACGCAGGCAGATATTGAAAGCTTCTTTCTCGCGTACGATATTTTCTTCGACTTTCTGGGCATCTTCATCAGTAGCTTTGCGCAGCACCGGTTTCAAAGGCGAAACCACCTCACTGTCGCTGACCTCGCGCGGCCCTACTACTACTTCGCCGTATTCTACCCCGCGGGCAGTTTCGACAATGGCATGATCCCCCTGGGCTACGCTGCTGAGTGCGGGATCAAAATAATATATTTTACCTGCTTTTTTGAATCTTATACCTACAACTGTTGGCACTATCTCTCCTCCTTCCGAAGTATGTCTGTTTTAAGTACCACCGTTTCCAAAACCAGCTTGGCGCCGGCATTGCTTTCGATGGCCTGATATGCTTGCTGGGCGATGTCCGCCGCCTGCTTCAAATGCGAAGCGGGCCATGAGGCGGCCAAACGCCGTAATCTATCTGTGCAGTCACAGTTATAAATCTGTTCCTCCAGTCCGTTTTGCCAAAGCAAAACGTCCCGGGCTAAAAACAGCAGCATTTCCGTAAATAATAAACCGCCCTGTTTGTCATAGCTTTCGAGCCATGGCTGCGAAGCTACATACCGCATGGGCTGCGCCAGCGGCAGGGCTTCCAGAAATTCCAAAGCCTGATCGCGATAGCTGACGGCATCTGCAGCAGCCAAATTGACAGCAGCGCCAAGCGAACCGCCTGCCAGGCGGGCAAGCAGTTCCGGGCGTTCCAGCCCGAGCCTGTTCAAAGCCTCCTGTGTCAGTGCCAGGGGTATCTGGTCAAAGCGTAATTGAATGACCCGCGAAAGGATCGTCGGCAACAGGCGTTCCAGCCGCGACGCAACCAGAATAAACATCCAGTTTGGCGGCGGCTCTTCGAGCAGCTTTAAAAGGCTGTTCGCCGCTTCTACCGTCATCCTGTCAGCAGCGTCGATGACGCATACCTTATGGCTTGAAAGCGCAGGCGCAAAGGCGGCCTGCCTGCTCATTTCCTTGATCTGTTCTATTTTCAGGTCTTTCCCGGGAGCTTCCTGCTCCACCAGAATAAAATCAGGATGGGCAAAGCTGTGCTCTGCCAGATTGATCAGACGGCAGGATTCGCACCTGCCGCAGGGATGTTCGTCCGGCTTCTGGCACAGGAATGTTTTAGCAAAACGCAAGGCCAGCTGCTTTTTACCAATACCTTCCGGGCCGTAAAAAAGCAGTGCATGCGGCCTGTTACCCGGCTGCAGCAGCCTGGCTAAAAATTCCTTATTCTGTTCATGTCCCAGAATATCGTCCCACATAGGCATCCTTTCCTCGCTTACTCTTTAAGTAAAGCCTCCAACTCGCTGATCAGACAGCCGCGTACGCTTTCCTGTTCCTGCAAAGCATCAATGACCCTGATCCGCTGTGGATAGGCCTTACTGAGTTCGACAAATCCCTGCCTTACCTTGAGCTGAAAAGCAAGTCCTTCGTTTTCAAAACGGTCGGTCACACCGCGCTGCGACCTGCGGCCTGCAAGCAGCAGAGGATCTCCGTCCAGCAGCAGCGTCAAATCTGGTTCCAGCCCGCCTGTTGCAAAAGTGTTCAGCTGCAGCAGCTCCTGCAGCGGCAGACCGCGAACAAAGCCCTGGTAAACCAGTGTCGAATCGCTGAAACGGTCACAAAGCACGATTTTTCCGGACGCTAACGCCGGACGCACGACCTTATCTAAATGATCAGCACGTGCTGCCAGATACAGCAAAGTTTCTGTACGCGCGTCTATGGCCAGCTGCGGGTCAAGCACCAGCTGACGCAGGCGTTCAGCAGCTTCGCTGCCTCCCGGTTCACGGGTGCAGACAACTTCTCGTCCGTTCTGCCTCAGGTACTCTGCGATCAGCTCCAGCTGCGTGCTTTTGCCGCTGCCGTCGGGGCCTTCCAATGTGATAAAATACCCTTTGTTCATCAAAACACCACTCGTATTTCCCTCAAGCTGCCGTCAGCGGGTCCGCTGACCGGCAGGTTCAAGTTTTTCATATTTTCACAGTAAGCGATGATCGCTTCTGTAATCAGCTCACCCGGCAAAAGTACCGGTATGCCGGGCGGATAAAAGCTTACCTGCTCGGCACAGATTTTTCCGGCCGCACGGCACAGAGGTATGCTGGTCTTCGCGCTGTCGAATGCCTGCCGTAAAGACATCACCTGCTGCGGTGCAGGAAGCTGTGGGCTGACCGTCAAACGGCGCGGCGTTTTTTTGTTTTTTTCCAGTTCGGTAAAAACCTGTTGTATCACAGCGAGTACGGCATCATAATCAGCGCCGCCGTCGCTATAGGTAACTAAAAATAACACGTTATCGGCATCTGTCAGTTCTACGGCAACACCTGCCTGCCGCAGTTTTTCCCCGGCTTCAATACCTGTATAACCCCAGGCGGCTACATTGACCGTCACCTTGGTGCTGTCAAACCCGGCAATACCGTTACTGCCGGCACAATCAGCCGTCAGCAGCTTCAGCCCCTTGAAGGTCTGTAAAAGCCGCCGCAATCTGTCTGCCGCAGCCACAGCCTGTGCCGCCATCTGCCTGCCGCCTGTCGCCAGCTGGAAACGCGCCGCGTCCAGAGACGCCATCAGCAGATAATTGGGGCTGGTTGTCGTCAGCAGACTCATAACATCAGCAGCCCGCTTTAAATCAAGGCGCCGACCCTGCACATGCAGCATCGAGCATTGCGTCATAGCACCCAAAATTTTATGCGTGCTTTGCGCGCAGGCATCCGCGCCGCACTCCATAGACGAAGGCGGCAATAATTCGCTGAAGCCAAGATGCGGGCCGTGCGCTTCATCTACCAATAGTGCAGCACCATATTTATGGGCTATTTGAGCAATCGTTTTAATATCAGCAGCCTGACCGTAATAATTAGGGCTGGTCAGAAACACTGCTTTAATAGAAGGATCTTTTTGCAGAGCTTCGTCGATCTGCCCGGCAGTGACCTGCGTGTTGATACCAAAAACCGCATCAAACTGCGGTAATACGTATACCGGTTCCAGATCACCTAAAAGCAGCCCTCCGGCAACACTGCGGTGAGCATTGCGGGGAATAAGAACTTTACCGCCCGGTTTGACAGCAGTCATCAGCATTGCCTGAATGGCCTGCGTCGTACCGTTAACAGCAAAAAAACAGCGGTCGCTGCCGTAAAGCTGTGCGGCCAGGGTCTGCGCTGCGGCAATACAGCCTTCAGGACAATGGATGTCATCCAGCTCCGCCATCAGCGAAACGTCCATCTGCAATGCGCCTGCTCCCAGCTCGCCAGCCAGAAGCGGTTCCATTCCGCGGCCGCCTTTATGTCCCGGCGTGTGGAAAGGATAGACCTGTTCTTTTTTATATTTGAGCATGGCCGCTACAAGCGGCATTTTTTTCTGATCTGCCTGCAAAAGAAAGCCTCCACGATAAATACAAACACTTATCCATGTTATCTTTACATTTTATCACAAGCAGCAAGGCGTTACAAGCAATTGTAACGCTTCGTCAAACTACCGCTGCAACCGCCTGCTCACCGCAATAAAAATACTCCGGCTGCAAACAGCCGGAGCAAAGATATTCTGTTGTTCAGCCAACCATAGCAGCCTGCGGCTGCGGCTCGATTTCGTCTTTTAAATCTTCCCAAACGATAAAATTGGCTTTACTGAAACCGTTGAAGGTCGTCGCCGAAGCCGAAGTATAAGCGCCGCAGGAAGGAACCAGCAGCAGATCGCCTACCTCCTGGCGCACAGTCAGTTTGCCGCGGAACATGATATCCAGCGAATCACAGCTGGGACCGGCAAAAGT
>ERZ773146.145-NODE-145-length-45971-cov-7.481183_pt1 | contig 45971 bp, 36 predicted proteins | sample MGYA00580847_ERZ773146 | MGnify/ENA primary metagenome ERZ773146 (study PRJEB29015, sample SAMEA2737830) | human gut metagenome | biome: human gut; feature: human-associated habitat; material: faeces | place: China | collected 2012 ...
TTATTTCAACCCCACAGACTATCTTGATGTTCTTTACTAAGAACGACGGAAGTAAAGGTTGGTTTAAATTCATGTCAGAATTGTTTAATATGCAAACCCCAATGGGAGCTACATTTTATACACTTTTGATTATTGTCTTTACTTTCTTTTATGCGTTCGTTCAAGTTAACCCTGAAAAGTTATCAGAAAACTTACAAAAACAAGGAAGTTATATTCCTGGAGTATGGCCTGGAAAATCAACACAACTTTTTGTTTCACATCTTTTGATGAGATTAAGTACAGTTGGGGCATTATTCCTGGGAATTGTTTCATTAATTCCTTTGGTTGCACAAAATGTTTGGAATCTTAACAGCTCAATCGGTTTAGGTGGTACTAACCTCCTTATTATCGTTGGGGTTGCAATTGAAACCATGAATCAAATTAAAGGTTTAACTATGAGACAAGAATATGTTGGATTCATTCAAGATGATCCAAAAGATGATAAGGGAGATAAATAGTATGTCAATGAATTTATTATTAATGGGTCTTCCCGGTGCTGGTAAAGGTACTCAGGCTGAAGATATTGTTGAAAAATACAATATTCCTCATATCTCTACTGGTGATATTTTCAGAGCGGCAATGAAGAACAAGACTCCAATGGGTGTCGAAGCTCAAAAATATATTGATAAAGGTGAACTTGTTCCTGACGATGTTACTTGTAAAATTGTTGAAGAACGATTAGAACAAGATGATACCAAGAACGGTTATCTCTTAGATGGTTTTCCAAGAACTTTGGAACAAGCCAAACAATTAGAGAAAATGACTGATAAATTAGGTAAGAAACTTGACGCTGTGATTAACATTGATGTTGATCCTGAAGTATTGGTTGCTCGTTTATCTGGTCGGTTCATTTGTAAAAACTGTGGTGCTACTTATCATAAATTGTACAAAAAACCTAAAGTTGAAGGTACGTGTGATGTTTGTGGTGGACATGTATTTTATCAACGGAGCGATGATGAACCTGAAACTGTTAAAAATCGATTAAAAGTAAACATGAAAATGAATACTCCATTGATTGATTTTTATAAGAAATTAAACTTATTGCATACAGTGAATGGTGATCAAGACATTGCAGATGTTACTAAAGACATTAATAAGATTCTTACCAATTTAAACTAAGGTCTTCTTAATTGTCGATAAGGCAATGATATGCTATATTGAAGATTGATAGTGTTATTGGATATGAATTGAATTAATCATGATTTTGGAGGATTGTTTTGTCTAAAGATAATGTAATTGAAGTAGAAGGAAAGATTACTGAAACCTTACCTAATGCGATGTTTAAAGTAGAACTAGAAAACGGTCATGCTATTTTAGCACATGTTTCTGGTAAAATTAGAATGCATTACATTAAGATACTTCCAGGAGACCGTGTAACTGTTGAAATGTCACCATATGATTTAACTAAGGGTAGAATTACTTATCGGTTTAAGTAATTTCCCTTTATTAGGAGGTTTAATAAGATGAAAGTAAGACCATCAGTAAAAAAAATGTGTGAACAATGTAAAATTATCAAAAGAAAAGGTCGTGTTATGGTAATTTGCTCTGCAAACCCTAAACACAAACAAAGACAAGGTAAGTAATTAAACAGGAGGTGGACTAAATGGCTCGTATCGCCGGAGTGGATTTACCACGTAACAAGCGTGTGATTATTGCTTTAACTTACATCTATGGTGTTGGTGAAGCAACTTCAAAAAAGGTTCTTGAACAAGCTGGTGTTTCAGAAGATGTACGTACTCAAGACTTAACTCCTGATCAACAAGATAAGATTAGAGAAGCCCTTGATAACTTTGTTATCGAAGGAGACTTGCGTCGTAAAGTAAGCATGGACATCAAGAGATTATCAGAAATCGGTTCATACCGTGGAATGAGACATCGTCGTGGATTACCTCTTAGAGGTCAACACACTAAAAACAATGCTCGTACTCGTAAAGGTAAGAGAACCAAGAAATAATAATTAAGAAGGAGGTTACTAGTTCTTATGGTAAAGAAAAATACTCGTAAGCGTAAAGCAAAGAAGCATGTTGAATCTGGTGTAGCTCACATTCATTCAACATTTAACAACACATTGGTTATGATTACTGATGTGCAAGGTAATGCTATTGCCTGGTCATCTGCTGGTGCATTAGGTTTCCGTGGAAGTCGTAAATCTACTCCATTTGCTGCACAAATGGCTGCTGAAGCAGCTGCTAAAACAGCAATGGAACATGGAATGAAGACAGTTGAAGTTGCTGTTAAAGGTCCCGGTTCAGGTCGTGAATCAGCAATTCGTGCATTACAGACAACTGGTTTGGAAGTAGCTGCAATTCGTGACGTTACTCCAGTTCCTCATAATGGTTGTCGTCCTCCAAAACGTCGTCGAGTTTAATTTTTTAATGAGATTTAATTTTGTAAAAGACTCAACGCGGTTTGAAAGGGGTAGAAGTTAGAATGATTGAATTTGAAAAGCCTAACATTCATAAAATTGAAGAAACAAATAACTACGGTGAAGTAGTTGTCGAACCATTAGAACGAGGATATGGTACTACACTTGGTAATTCATTGAGACGTATTTTACTTGCCTCATTACCTGGTGCTGCTGTAACTAGTGTTCAAATCGATGGTGTTTTACATGAATTTTCTACTGTAAAGGGTGTTACTGAAGATGTTACTAAAATCATCTTGAACTTGAAAAAGCTTAAGTTGAAAATTGACTCTGAAGACAATGACACTCATACATTGAGTATTAATGTAACTGGTCCTGCTGATGTAACTGCTGCTGATATTACTACAGATAGTGAAACTACAATTCTTAATCCAGACTTGCATATTGCTACTGTTGCTGAAGGTGCAACTTTGCATATGACAATGACTGCTAACAAGGGTCGCGGTTTCGTATCAGCTGAAGAAAACAAAGCTAGAAACGATGATATGCCAATTGGTGTATTACCAATCGATTCTATTTATACCCCAATCGAACGTGTTAACTACCAAGTTGAAGACACACGTGTAGGACAACGTGATGACTTTGATAAGTTGACATTAGACGTTTGGACAAATGGTTCAATTTCTCCTTCAGATGCAATTTCATTAGCTGCTAAGATTTTAAGTCAACATTTAGACATGTTTGTTGATTTAACTGATCGTGCACAAAAAGCTAATGTTATGGTAGAAAAAGAAGAAACCCATAAAGAAAAAATGCTTGAAATGTCAATTGAAGAACTAGATCTTTCAGTTCGTTCATACAACTGTTTGAAACGTGCTGGAATTAACACTGTTCAAGAATTAACAGACAAGTCAATGGCAGACATGATGGAGGTTAGAAATCTTGGCCGTAAATCACTTGAAGAAATCGAAAACAAAATTGATGCTTTAGGTTTGTCATTTCGTAAAGAAGATTAGTTAAAAGGAGGAAATCCATTTATGAGTTATCGTAAATTTGGTCGTGAAAAAGGCCCACGTCGCGCTATGCTTCGTAACTTGACTACTGAATTAATCGTTAATGGTCGTATCGAAACTACTGAAGCTAAAGCAAAAACTGTTAGATCTTCTGTAGATAAGATGGTTAGTTTAGGTAAACGTGGTGATTTATCAGCACGTCGTCAAGCTGCTGCTTACTTACAAAACATGGTTGCTGACGTTACAGAAACCGACGATAAGATCAAGGTAACTACTGCTTTGCAAAAGTTATTTGATGAAATTGCACCAAAATACAAGGATCGTAACGGTGGTTACACTCGCATCCTTAAAACCATGCCTCGTCGTGGTGATGGTGCACCAATGGTAATCTTAGAATTTGTTTAATCACAAATCTTGAGATAATAGCATAAATAACTGAATCACTAAATATGAGGCATAAAGCGTTATGATGATGGAATTTTCCAAGTCTAGCTTGAATGTGGTTAATAGCCAAGCGCCTCATATTTATGTGATTTTTTTATACATAAAATTAAAGAAGGAACACGAATGCAATCAAAAATTGAATTTAAGACTGTTTCATTTGTTTATCCAAATCAAGTTAAAGCGTTAAATCAACTTTCATTTAAAATTGAAGCAGGTAAGAAGATTGCATTGATTGGGAAAAATGGAAGTGGGAAAAGTACAATTGCTAAATTAATTGATGGATTGCTTAGTGCTACTTCTGGAAAAATTTTAATTGATGAGATTGAGTTAAATGAAACTACTATTGCTGATTTACGTCAAAAAATTGGAATTGTTTTTCAAAATCCGGAAGATCAAATTATTGGTGCAACCGTTGAAGAGGATGTAGCTTTTGGTTTAGAAAATCGAAATTTACAATTTAAGTTGATGAAAAAAAGAGTTAATCAAGCTCTACAAGATGTTGGTATGTCAGAGTATGCAAACATTAATCCAAATCTTCTTTCTGGTGGGCAAAAACAAAAGGTTTCTTTAGCAAGATCCTTGGCATTGCAACCCTCAATTCTAATTTTAGATGAAGCAACAAGTATGTTAGACCCAATCGCAAAATCGGAGATTAAACACATAATTAGTTCTTTACAGAGAAAAAATAAATTAACCGTAATTTACATTACACACGATATGGAAATGTTAGAGAACGTTGATCAAGTATTAGCATTAGATCATGGAGACTTAGTTTTTAATGGTAAACCAGAAAAGCTTTATCATGAGACAGACATTTTAGCTCAGTTAGCAATTAAACCACCTTTTACTGAACAAATTAAGCAACTATTTAAAGAGCATGGCTACAATCCGCCAGTTGAATATTTAGATGATCGGGGATTAAGTGAATGGATAACAAAATTGTTTTAAAAAACGTGAGCTATACCTATGCGCCCGAAAATATAGATGCTAGGCAAGCACTGCAAAATATTAATTTGACGATTAATGCTGGTGAATTTATTACTATTGTGGGAAAAACGGGTAGTGGTAAATCTACGTTGGTTAGGTTGCTGAACGGTTTATTAACGGCAACTTCAGGAGAGGTAATTGTTAAGCAAAGTTTAATTACCAAAAAAATGTCGAAAAAAGCATTACTAAAAATTCGCTCAAAAGTCGGAATGATTTTTCAGTCACCGGAAAATCAATTATTCGCTGATACTGTGTTAGATGATGTCAGTTTTGGTCCGCAAAACTTTGGTAAATCAAAGGAAGAGGCAGAGCAATTAGCAAAACAAATTTTAACAGAAGTTGGAATTTCAGCTGATTTATTTAAGCGTTCTCCCTTTGAATTATCCGGTGGACAGATGCGACGAGTTGCCATTGCAGGTGTTTTAGCCATGCAACCATCCATTTTGATTTTGGATGAACCAACTGTTGGTCTCGATGAAATCGGACGTAATGAAATTTTAACGATGATTAAAAAACTAAATGAACAGCAGCATGTGACAATTTTATTGATTACTCACAATATGCAGGTGGTTAGTGAGTTTGCTGAACGTGTCATTATGCTTGACCATGGCCAAATACTGAGCGATACAAATCCGCAAACTTTTTTTATGCAACTAGCTAATGAAGCTAGTTTGCCTGATTCTGTTAAAATATATAAAGAGTTAGCGAAAAATGGAATTAATTTAGAAGAACTTCCATTAAATAAAAAACAATTGGTCGACCAGGTTTTAAAAAAACTAGCAAAATAGGAGGGTGAGTAGTTGAATAAAGCTATTTTTGGTAATTACTTACCAGGGAATTCAAATATTCACCGCATGAATCCGACTGCCAAAATTTTGGCTACTTTATTAGTCATTACTTGGATTTTATTTGCTAATAACATCTGGAATTATGGACTTTTAGTGGCATTTGCCGTTTTTGAGACCTATCTAGCACAACTCAAACTTAAGACGGTCTTAAAGGCCATTAAGCCCTTTATTTGGCTAATTATGTTTACCGTTGTTATTCAAATTATCTTTAGTCCTCATGGAAGCTCATATTTTTCCTGGGGTCCAATTAAAATTACTAATTATGGGATACAGTTGGCCGGTTTAATTTTTATTCGGTTTGTCTTAATTATTATCCAAGCAACCCTCTTAACGATGACAACTTCACCTAATTCAATCGCGAGTGGAGTAGAAAAATTAATCGCTCCTTTACGATATGTTGGAGTTCCAGTCGAAACCATTGGAATCATGATTTCAATTGCGTTACGGTTTGTTCCAACCTTAATGGAAGAATTACAAGTTATTATGGATGCCCAACGTTCGCGTGGAGTAATGTTTAATAGTGGCGGTTTTATCAAGAGGTGTAAGAATATTATTTCTTTAATCATTCCCATTTTGGTATCTTCGTTTCGCCATGCTGATAATTTAGCGGATGCCTTGGGAGCAAGTGGGTACGAAGCTAATCAACCGCGTAGTAGTTATCGACAGTATCATTGGAATTTAACAGATAGCATAACGATTATCGCAGTTATTTTGTTGGGAATTGCAGTAATTTTAATGAGGACTTTAAGTTAATGAGAAGATATAAAATTACATTTGCATATGATGGAACAAGGTTTGCGGGGTTTCAAAAGCAACCCAAACAACGGACTGTGGAGGGTGTTTTAACTAAATTAGTTAATCGAATGGCTAAAAACCCAACTCAAGAAATTGGAGTTTACGGATCAGGAAGAACGGATGCAGGTGTGCATGCTCTAGCTCAAGTTGCTCACTTTGATTTTCCGTTTGATATACCCGCAGAAAACATGCTCAAAGGCTTGAATAGCATGTGCCCATTAGATATCGAAATTTTAAAAGTTAAAATTGCTGAACCAAATTTTCATGCTCGCTATGATGTAACTGGGAAAAAATACCTTTACAAAATTTCATTAGGTCAATTTACAGATCCGTTTAAACGATTTTATACCGCTCATTGGCGTTTTCCTATGGATTTTGAAAAAATGGAGATTGCAATTCAAGACTTTGTCGGTAAACATGATTTTTCATCATTTGTTGCTTCTGGTGCTAAACCAGGAAGTCGGGTAAGAACTGTTTTTTCGGTTAAAGCAATTAATGATCAGGCCAATCATGAAATTCATTTTGAATTTTATGGAGATGGTTTTATGTACAACCAAATTAGAATTATGACGGCTGTTTTAGTTGAAATTGGAATGGGGAAAAGACCAATTCATGATATTCAACGCTTACTAAAAGTAAAAGATCGCCAAGAAGCTCGTTTGACGATGCCTGCTGAAGGATTATATCTAAAGCAAGTTTATTATCCTGGTGATGATCCTGAACATTCTGAAAAAAAGCATCATGACTAGATTAATTCTTGAATTTGATTGACTTTTCACTTTATAGTTTGTAAAATGGTATATGGTATTGTTTGCCCCACATCTAAGCCCCGGAAACTTATATTGGTGTCGAACAAAACAAAGAAACGCGGAGGAAAATATAGTGCGTACAACATACATGGCTAAACCCGGTGAAACTGAACACAAATGGTACATTATCGATGCTGCTGGTATTCCAGTAGGTCGTCTTGCAAGTGTTACTGCTTCAGTTTTACGCGGTAAAAACAAAGTAACTTACACACCAAACGTAGACAATGGTGACAATGTAATTATTATCAATGCATCACAAGTTGCATTAACTGGTCACAAGGCCAAAGATAAGATGCATTTCCACCATACTCAATACATTGGTGGAATTAAACAAGAATCATTTGGTAAATTGCGTGCTGAAAAACCTGAAAAGTTCATTGAACAAGTTGTTAAGGGTATGCTTCCTCACAACTCATTAGGACGTAAGATTGGTTTGAAACTTCACGTATATGCTGGTGAAGATCACAAGCATGATGCACAAAAACCAGAAGTTTTAGATATTACTAACCTAATTTAAGGAGGATATACACATGGCTAAAGTTCAATACAGTGGTACAGGTCGTCGTAAAGACTCAGTTGCTCGTGTACGTTTAGTACCAGGTACTGGTAAAATTATTATCAACGGTAAAGACGTTGAAGAATACATTCCATTCCCTAACTTACGAGAAGTTATTTTACAACCATTCAATGTTACTGAAACATTAGGTAACTACGACACATTAGCAAACGTTAATGGTGGTGGTTTCTCTGGTCAATCAGGTGCAGTTCGTTTAGGAATTGCTCGTGCATTGCTTGATGTAGATCCTGACTTCCGTGAAGCTCTTAAAAGAGCTGGTCTTTTGACTCGTGATCCACGAATGAAAGAACGTAAGAAACCAGGTCTTAAGAAAGCTCGTAAGGCTGGTCAATTCTCAAAACGTTAAGATATATTTTTACGAATATGCTTTTGGAACACTCATACTTGGTATGGGTGTTTTTTGTTTGCAAAAAACATTCCTAATTAGCTCCTTTTATTTTATAAAGGAATATAATAGTGTTGAGATTTGAAGTTTCATATTATAATCCGTTTAAAGAGAAAAGAAGGATGACAAAATGAAAGTTATTGATGAACTTGAAAACGTTGTTGGCAAAAGAAATGTAATTACTTCTAAATCACGTTCTGAACAATATCGTGAAGGATATCGTTCCGGTCATGGTGACAGCTTAGCAGTAATCCGTCCAAAGACCTTAATTGAACTATGGAAAGTTTTACAAATTGTCCATCAAGCTGGTTTGATTGTGATTATGCAAGCTGCCAACACCGGATTAACAGAAGGATCCGTTCCTAACCAAAATGGTTATGATCGTGATGTGGTAGTCATTAATACTTTAAGAATGAAAGGGATTCAATTAATTGACGATAACAAACAAGTAATCGTATTCCCTGGAACAACTTTACATGGGTTAGAAACAAAACTTGATAAAGTTGATCGTAACCCACACTCTGTCATTGGTTCATCAACAATTGGGGCAAGTGTCGTCGGTGGAGTAAACAATAATTCTGGCGGTGCTTTAATTCAACGTGGACCAGCTTACACAGAGTTAGCTCTTTATGCTCAAGTTGATAAAAATAATCAATTACATCTAGTCAATCATTTAGGTGTTGATTTAGGAACCACACCTGAAGAGATTTTAACTAATTTGGAAAATCATAATTATAGTAGTCAAGACGTTCATTATAGTGAAGAACGAGTTGGACACAATCGTAATTATGAAAGCCGTGTTCGTAATGTTGATGCTAGTACGCCAACTCGTTACAATGCTGATCCGCAAGAACTATATGAAGTTTCTGGTTCTGCCGGTAAACTAGTTACGTTTGCAGTCCGTTTAGATACTTATCCTAAGCCTAAAGAAGAAAAGGTCTTTTACATTGGAACTAATGATCCGGATGTTTTAGAAAAATTAAGACGGCATATTTTAACGAAGTTTAAATACCTTCCCGTTTCTGGTGAATACATGCACCGTGAAGCTTATGACTTAGCGAAAAAATATGGTAAAGATAATTTAATGGTAATTGATGATATCGGAACCAAACCATTACCATTCTTATTTAATGCCAGAGCTGCTAGTGAAAGAATCTTACGGCATATTCCTATCTTTAAACCATATTTCGTTGATCGTATGTTACAAAATATGAGTAAGATTTTCCCTGACCAATTGCCTAAACGGATGGAAGAGTTCCGGGACAAATATCAACACTATCTTCAATTAAAAGTTGATGATCAAGGAATTAAAGAAGCACAAGATTATTTACAAGAGTTTTTCAAAGATAACGAAGGTGGCTACTTTGAATGTACCCCTAAAGAAGCTAAAGTTGCTGCAACGCATCGTTACGTAACAGCTGCTGTTCCAATTCGTTATGCAGAAACTCACCAAAAAGATGACATTCAAATTTTACCTTTGGATATTGCTTTACCACGAAATGAAGAAGACTGGTTCGAAATTTTACCTAAAGAAATTGATGATAAAATTAAATACAAACTTTACTATGGACACTTCTTGGATCACGTTATGCATCAAGATTACATCTTGAAAAAGGGTGTTGATCCTCATGAATTGAAACAAGAAATGTTAAAAATTTTTGATAAACGTGGTGCTCGTTATCCTGCTGAACATAATGTAGGACACTTATATCATGCTCCTGAAAGTTTAGTTAAACATTACAAAGAATGTGATCCAACAAATATGTTCAATCCTGGAATTGGATTAACTTCGACGAAGAGGGATTGGAAGTAGGTGAAGGTCTGATTAATTCTAATAAAAACATTCTGTACATTGATCATTATTAAACTCGTACTTAGTATGAGTTATTTTGTTATAATAATAAATATTTTATTATGAGGAGAATTAATTGTGATTGAAAGTCTGGAAAATTTATTGACATAGGAGCAAAAGAAGCATTAAGACAAGTCTTTTAAAATCTAGATGAAGAGGAACATTTTAATAGATATTGGCGGCCTGAAGATTAAAAAAGGAAAAATATGGAAAAAATTGCCATCACTCTCAATCCCCAAAATGCCCACACCCTTCAACTATTAGCAAACGCCAAAGGTATCACTGTGGCTGCCGAAATTGAGTCAATCATCGCCCAACATTTTGCAAAACCCGAACTAATCGGGATGCCGGAATTAGTTGGCACCAAAATTAGCGGCAACCAACTCCAAGCGGATGGAATTGTAAAACTTAACGGTGTGTTATACTTTTACCAAATCGTTGGTAGCACATTAAAGTCAAAAGTGACTTATGTAGTAGCTGATGTGACCGACCAAAAAGTTTATTTAGTCGATAAAGGAGAGTACCATGCTCGGAATTAAAATTGTGCAACAAAACAACGTTGGATTAGTAACCTTTTTAGGAAAATATTCTCGTCAATTTGAGAGTGGAATTCATTTTTATATTCCATTTATAGAACACGTCAGTACGGTTAGCCTTCAATCACAACCGTTAGCTTTACCTGTTCAAACTGGGATTACCAAAGATAATGCCAGTATTAGTATTCAAGTTACCTTAAACTACCGAATTACTAATGCTGAACGCTATACCTTTGGAAACAGTAATTCAATTCAATCAATGGCCTACCAAGTTAGTGGAACGCTTCGTGACATTATCGGAAGTATGGATCTTGATGAAGTTTTAAATTCTACTGATAAAATTAACACTAAATTAATGCAAAACATTGGTGATTTAACTAACACTTATGGAGTCATGATTGAACGGGTTCAAATCGGTAACTTAACACCTTCTAAAGGGGTTAGTGAAGCGATGGAAAATCAAATTACTGCATCAGCTTTTAAAAATGCATCAACCATTTATATCTATCCAACCATTTGAAATATTTTTTCTTTACATCATCTCTGTATTTTTTATTGAGAGGAATGTTAATATCATTTTGCAATAAAATACAATCCGCAGAAATATATTCAACATACTTATTGTTTACAGCATAACCAATATGCGGTCTTATAAAGCCATATTCTGCGATATTTTTAAATTCTGTATTCATATCACTTCTGACCTTATATTCTTGATTTTTAGTATGATACACAACATAATTTTTAATTTTTTCAAGATAAATAATATCACCAATAACAATCGGAATATCTTTTCTTTCGGTATGCAATACTATAGTTTTATGTAATTCTTCAAAAGAGTTATTTATACGATTAATACATTCGTACAAATCAGATTCAATTTTACTTTTTCTTATAAATGAATAAGGAAAACTTTTTAAAGCATCAAACACAAGCTCATCGTGACTTGTGACATAAACAATAAAAGGTATTTCAGCTGAGCCCTTCAATTTGTTGATCCGCTTGGCTGTAGCAATACCGTCAATTGACGGCATTTCAATATCAAGAAAAATCAGATGATACTTGCTGTAATTTTCAAGTATATCAAATCCGTTTGAGTATTTGTCAATTTTAAATTCCAAATTAAGCTTTTCACATACCGCTGTTATTTTGTTAATCAGACTTTCAACAAATACAATTTCATCATCTACTACCGCAATCTTTAACATATTCTCATCACCATTTTAATTCTAACAAATATTAAAATGTTTTTCAATACACTCTTAAACAGTCGATCATTTAAGAAGTTACTATCAATTTTATAAGTCAGCAAGTTATTACTGCCGTTATCTCTGTACATTTGCTAGGGAAAAGTGATTATTTTTTTAAAAGTTGGGGTAATGAAAATTTTGAATTTGATGCGTAGGGTAAAGAAATCTATCTTAAGCGTATTTTAATATAAAAACAAAAACAGCGCTAAGAAATATACGGTAATGAAAAATGTAGTTTGTAAAAACAGCCGTGCAAGAGGAATGTTCCGGTTTTACGGCGCAAACAAAACAGGGTGATTTTCAGGCAAAATTGCACATAACCGCTAAAACAGAATATGTTTAAGACGGTGTAATACTGTAAAACATGAAACATCCTCATAGATTAAAAATCAAGGACCACCCAAGAAAATAGGCGGTCCTTGATTTTAGAGAGATTTTATTTTTAAAAGGAGTTAGAAATTAGCTTATTTTATTTGTTTATACCAAAAATATATTTTGTAGTTTGTGTATAGTTTTCGTTTGCTTTTAATATTGTCGTAGGAAAATTCTTGTGATTTACAGCATCGGGAAAGCCTTGGGTTTCAAGACAAAACGCTGAATTTTCTCCGTATGTCGCTGAATCCTTTCCCATATCGGACAAAACATCGACATAATTTGCTGTATATACATGAACACCTTTTTGAGAAGTATAGCATTTTAATGCGATTCCGCTGTCAACGCCCTCAGCTTCGGCTGCAAGCACAAATTCTTCATCGGAATGATTCAGCACAAACATATGATCAATACCGTTTGCAAAACAAATCTGCTCGTTTTTTCTGTCAATACCATTTCCAATTAACTTGGGTTCGGTAAAATCAAACGATGTATTCTTAACGGGAGTTATATCTCCTGTGGGATTGAGGTTTGAATTTATCGGTATGAAGGAATTTGCATTTATTTTCAGCTTGTGATTTTCTGTAACTTTACCGCTTTTATGTCCGTTAAGATTGAAATATGAATGATTGGTCAGATTGCATATTGTGTCTTTGTCGGAAACTGCCGACCAATTTATCGTAAGTACATTTTTGTCATCAAAGGTGTAGCGTACAAAGACCTTCATATTTCCGGGATAGCCCTCATCACCGTCGGGACTGTCAAGCATAAAGAGAACTGTATTTGGAACTTTATCATCAACTACTGCAAGCCACACTTTGCGGCTAAAACTGTTAAATCCGCCGTGCAGATGATTACTCCCATTGTTTACAGGGAGCTGATAATCTTCTCTGTTAAGAGTAAACTTGCCGTAAGCAATTCTTCCGCAGCATCTTCCGACAGTAGCACCGAAGTATGTTCCGTCAAATTCATAACCGTCAATGTGCTCATAGCCGAGAACTACATCTCTAATACTACCGTTTTTGTCGGGAACTTTTATCGAAACGACACTTGCGCCTAAATCACATAATGTCACGCTTGCTCCGCTGTTATTTTCTATTGTATAAAGATGAGTGTTTTCACCTTTGGATGTAGGTTCAAAATTCACTACCCTTACCTTTGACATTTTAGCACTTCCTTTACTACAGCGTCTTTATAAATTTATCAAAAGCCTTTTGTCCTTCAGGAGTTCTTTTGAATACACCTGCATCCAAAAGAACATTAAGAAACACCTTTCCTATCTCATTTTGAATTATTGAATCAATATTATTTTCATGGATTTCATCATAATGAGAAACAAATTCATTTACCCACTCGGAATGTTTGCTGATTTTCGGAATTTCACTTACATCCTTGTGATTAATAATTGCATCCTTTAAAATAGCCATTTCATCTTTAAGCCTTGAGGGCAATACTGCAAGTCCCATAACTTCAATAAGGCCGATATTTTCTTTTTTAATATGATGCAAATTCGCATGAGGATGAAATACTCCCAGAGGATGCTCTTCACTTGTAATATTATTTCTGAGAACGAGGTCAATAACAAATTTTCCATCCTTTGTAAAAGCAATCGGAGTGATAGTGTTGTGAATTTCACCGTCTGTTTCGGCAAAAATGCCAACATCTGCGTCCGTGTACGCTCTCCAACTCTTTAGAATATAAGAAGATAATGAAATAATGCTGTCCTTGTTTTTACCTGTCAATCTTACAACTGACATAGGCCACTTTACAATTCCGCACTCCACATCATCAAAGCCGTTAACAATAAACTTTCTTTCAACCTCTGCCCTATTAAGTGCAAAGCTGTATCTGCCACCCTGAAAATGTTCATGCGTAAGTATTGAACCGCCTACAATCGGTAAATCAGCATTAGAACCGATTATATAATGCGGAAACTGTGAAATAAAATCAAACAGTTTTCTGAATGTGGAATCATTGATTACCATTGGTGTATGCTCACCGTTAAATACAATACAATGTTCATTGTAATAAACATACGGAGAATATTGCATAAACCAGTTATCTCCGTCAATGGTGAGCGGGATAATTCTGTGGTTATCTCTTGCAGGATGATTTACTCTTCCGGCATATCCTTCATTTTCCTTACAAAGCAAACATTTCGGATAGCCCGACTGTTTTTGAAGTTTTGCCGCTGCAATAGCTTTCGGATCTTTTTCAGGCTTTGAAAGATTTACAGTGATATCAATGTCACCGTATTCGGTTGATGTTTTCCACTTTAAGTCTTTCTTAATACGATATCTTCTTATATAATCGGTATCGCAGCTGAATTTATAGTAGCTATCGGTTGCAAGTTTAGGAGAACAGCTATAATTCTGCCAAAATTCTCTTATTACTTCTGACGGTCGCTTAACAAGTGAAGCCATAAGTTTCACATCAAATAAGTCGCGATATGTTACTGTATTTTCGGGAATGATTCCTTTTTCGTATGCATAATCAAGAAGTCCCGACAAAATTTCTTCAAGAGTATCCTCATTATCTGCTGTAAGGCAAGTACAACTGTCATCTGGTTCATCCATATGGAACAACGACAAAAGCCTATTTTGCGTGTAGATTATATCCTCTTTTTCAATAAGCCCTGTATTGATTCCGTATGAAACAAGTCTTAATATCAAGCCGTAAACGCTGTTCTTCATAAATACCGCCTCACTTACTATAGCCGTTGGGATGTGTTGAATGCCATTTCCACGCTGTTTTAATAATCGTTCCCAGATCATCATACTCAGGTTTCCAGCCAAGTACAGTTTTCGCCTTATCGCTTGATGCAATCAATACAGCAGGATCGCCGCTTCTTCTGCTTTCTTCAACAACCTTAATATCTTTCTGTGTAACCTCTTTTGCTTTTTCAATTACCTCACGAACAGAAAAACCTACACCGTTGCCAAGATTGAATATATCACTTTTACCGCCCTTCATAAGATATTCAACTGCAAGAATATGAGCCTGTGCAAGGTCAGTGACATGGATATAATCACGAATACAAGTTCCGTCAGATGTGGGATAATCAGTACCAAAAATACTTATGTGGTCACGGGTACCCTGTGCCGCTTGAAGAATAATCGGAATAAGGTGGGTTTCAGGATTATGTGCCTCACCGATTTTTCCGCTGATATGTGCTCCGCATGCATTGAAATATCTGAGAGAAACATATCTTAAACCGTGTGCTTTTTCAACCCAATAGAACATTCTCTCCATGGATTTTTTTGTTTCTCCGTAGCAGTTTGTCGGATTTGTCGGATCGGTTTCAAGAATAGGAGTTCTCTCAGGCTCACCGTATGTTGCCGCTGTTGATGAAAATACAATCTTATCAATTCCGTGAGCAACCATTGACTGAAGCAAAACCTTTGTGCCGTTGAGGTTATTATCATAATATTTGAGAGGGTTAGTCATACTTTCACCGACAAGTGAATTGGCTGCAAAATGAATTACAGCATCAATACCTTTTTCTTTATCAAAAACGCTGTCAATTTCACTTCTGTTTCTGAGATCGCCTTTATAAAATTTTGCTTTGGGATGAACCGCCTCGATATGACCTGTTTCAAGATTATCGAACACTACAACCTCATTACCACTTTCAATAAGTCTGTAAACTGTATGCGAACCGATATATCCGGCACCGCCTAAAACAAGAATTTTCATTTTGTCCTCCTTAATAAAAACAAAACCTACATAATTACATTACTTTTATTCCGCCGTATTTTCTCACTTTGAGAACATGGCATGAGTTTTCTCCGAAAATTTTATTTATAAATTCTTTGTAATTACTTACAAAATCATTTTTGACAAACGCCTGAATTGTACCTGCAAATCCACCGCCGTGAACACGGCACACGCCGTAATTGCGAAGAAGGCTTTCGCTGAGTGCAAGGGCTACCGAGATGTTCTGATGTTGAATATCTCTTGTTGTATATACATTCTGAAGATACTTAAACGATGAATTACCGGATTTTCTGATTGCGTCAAGGAATTCAACAAACTTACCGTTTTCAAGTGACGAAACGGCATTTTTAACGTTATGCTCCTCATTAAAGAAATGAATTGCACGAAGTACCGGTCTGTCGCCAACAGCCTCACGAATTTCGTCAAGGCGAATATAAAATTCGTTTGAATCACAATCTCTCAGATAATCTTCTCCGAGAAAATTTGCAACCTTTTTCATTTCCGAGGGAATCATAGCATAATCATCGGTAAGATCAACATGATCCCCCTTTGTATCAACAATACAAAGACTGTAATCATATTTTTCAAATTCGGTAGGTACTTTCTTAACAATTGGCTTTGTCGGATCTTTAAAGTCAATGTTAACCATTCCTCCGACTGAACAAGCCATTTGATCCATAAGTCCGCACGGCTTTTTGAAAAATACATTTTCAGCATACTGAGAAATCTGAGCAATCTCAACTGAATTTATTTCCATATCATTATATAAACCTGAAATAATAGTTCCGACAACTACTTCAAAAGCTGCTGACGATGAAAGTCCTGCGCCGACAAGTACATCACTTGTTGCATAAGCATTGAAGCCACCAATTTTGTATCCATGATTCTTAAGTCCACGAAGAACACCTCTGATGAGGCTGACCGTTGTGCCTGCCTCATCATCATTAACTTCGAGGTCATTTATATCGAGAGTAATCATATCATAACCGTCAGAAACAAATCTTACAACATCATTGTTATTCTTGGCTGACACAGCAATAGTATCAAGATTAATGGATGTTGCAAGCACCATTCCATGCTGGTGATCTGTATGATTACCGCAAACCTCACTTCTCCCGGGAGCACTGAATATTGCTACTTTATCAGGGCAAAAAATTGTTTCATACTGCTCAATTGCATGAACATATCTTTTTTTCTGATAATCAATCATTGATGAATCTATATATATATCAGTGAAAAGATTATCAAATTCGCCGTTTGTAATTTTTTCAATTGCTGTTTTAGTATCAATCATTTTATTTACCTGCCTTTTCCGTAACTGTAGTAAGGAACATAGAAGGCTCTGTGTTACCGCTTTCATCAAGCTGTTGTGTCATATCAATCTTGCCTTCTCTTCTTGCACCGATTGTGTTTATAACCTTCTTCATCATACCGTCATTGAGTTTATATTTCTTTCTGTAAACAACATAAGCAATAAGCATACAAACTGCAGGAACAATGCACATAAGTGTACTGATTGATGCTACTGTTGCAAATGACTGTTCCTGTCCCGGAATATACTGTGTGCTTCCAAGTGCTGCGCCAATACCGAGTGCTGTAAGAGCCGCTGTAAATTTTACGATAAGCGTCTGGAGTGAGAATACAACGCCTTCATTTCTTGTTCCAAGCTTAAATTCACCGTAATCAACAACATCTGCAAGGAATACTGTTGCACAACCAAGTTCAAGACCTGTACCAAGTTTTACAATAACACCTGAGATTGATGTGAGCACAACATTGTGCGGAGCAAAAATACCTACGAACAAAAGCATTACAAGACCAAATGCAGGTAAAAGACACGCAAGAAGGAACGAAGTTTTTCTTGAAAGAAATTTTGTAACCTTAGGAAATACGATAAGACCTACAACCTCTGCGATTGATGCGCTGATCATAAATGATGACATCATTCCTGCGTTGCCGCAAACATATTTGAAATAATATGTAGCAACACCCATAATGCACTGAATGCCGATGTTGTAAAGGAAAATAAGAGTTACCGCCCAACGAAGTTGATCATTCTTGCCGATGATTGAGAAAATATCTTTAAACTTAACTTTCTTTTCCGGAACAGAATCATCTCTCTTTTTCGGAAGATTGATTACTGTAATACCGATTGTAAGAATAAATACAATTGCAATTATGATTGCAAATCTGTGATAACCTGCCTGATTTGTTGTGCCGCCGCTGAGAGCCTCAATAATTTGAACACCAAAGCCTGCAATAACAAGTGACTGACCGATACTTGCAAAGATTCTCGGAAGTACCGAAACTTTTTCTCTCTCCTCAGGATTTGAAGTGAGGTTAGGAATAATTGACCAATAAGGAATATCCATAATTGTGTAAGTCATACCCCAGAGTATGTAAGCTGCTGTTGCAAATACGCAAAGTCCAACGCCATCGAGGTGGAAGTCTGTGAATAAAACAACAAATACAATTGAATTAACCAGCGTACCTATTACAAGCCATGGAATAAATTTACCCCATCTGCTGCGTGTGTTATCAACAATCATACCCATAAACAAATCATTAAAGGCATCCCATAACTTTGCAACAAAGAACATTACACCGATAAATACCGGGTTGACCTTGATGATGTCTGTGAAATAAATCATTGAGAATGTGGCAATCATACCATAAATCATATCTTTGCCGAGGGCACCTAAAGCAAAGGTGTATTTGATTCTACCTGGGATTTTGCCATCAAGTCTTGGTTGTGATGATGTCTGTTTCATAATTTTTCCTCCTTTTAATTTTAAATGAAACGCCGTGACAACCTGCACAAAAGATTTCGTTATTATTTAATAATAATGTTTCTTTTGTTTTTGTGTTAAGTAAATTATATGTTTTGTTTCGTAAACTGTCAATAGTTTTTGGTAAACATTTTTGCTTTCTCTGTTTTTCACTAAACACGACTTGATTTTTTAGTAATATTTCACTATAATGGTAGTGAGGTGATTCAATTGGCTACAATCAGAGATGTTGCCAAAAAGGCAAATGTATCAGTAGCTACTGTTTCAAGAGTGCTTAATAACGACACTACCCTCAGCACCTCACTTGAAACAAAGCAAAAAATATTTGCAGCGGCTAAAGAACTTAATTATGTAAAGAAAAAAAGGGTCACATCAGCACCTTCATGTCGCATTGGAATTCTACAATGGTTCTCTTCCAAACAGGAAATTGAAGATAATTATTACTTTTTGATGAGACAGGGTATCGAGGACTACTGTTCAAAAAATAATATAAGTATTGTACGAACATTTAAAACAGACAATGACTATCAGAATGTACTCTGCGATGTTGATGGCATAATCTGCCTCGGAAAGTTTAGTAAACAAGAAATAAAATTACTGCATTCTGTGAATAATAAAATTGTTTTTCTTGATATGACCGTTGAGAATATTGAAATCACATCCGTATCGCTCGACTTTCGTCAGGCAGTGTCCGATGCAATTAAATATCTATATGATTTAGGCCATAGAACAGTTGGCTTTATCGGAGGCATTGAACAGCTTGAGGACGGAACGATATTTCCTGATAAACGACTCAACACTTTCACAGACATTTGCGATGAACTAAACATTAAATATGATGGGTTTATTATGCAGGACAAATTTTCAACACCATCCGGTTATAAAATGATGTCAGAAATGATCAGCAAAGGGAATCTCCCCACAGCTATTTTTGCGGCAAGTGATCATATTGCAATCGGTGCAATGAGAGCTCTGCAAGAAAACGGTTACAAAATTCCTGAGGATATTTCTGTTATGGGATTTGATAACACGGAGCTTTCGGGATATACAAACCCTCCACTCACTACGGTAAACGCACCTGTATATGCAATGGGCATTTACGGCATTAGATTTATTTTGAATCTGATGAAACCTAAAAGCACCGATTATTATTCTCCTATGCGTGTCTATCTGCCTTGTCCAATAAAGGTTCGCAACTCATGTGCAAAACCTAAAAGTTTATAATTATTATCGTTATCAAACGATTGTATGCTATAATAAATTATAATTATAACTCCACAAATGATAGATTAAGTCGGAAGATTATAATTCCGTTAATGAATTATAATAACTAAAAATTCATTTTGCATCCCTACTCAAAAGCTATAGTTTTAAAAGTAGTCTGCCCCCTAACTGAGTTACGCAACCTGCGTGATGGATTTGGAGCAGGGAGATATCTTATGGGTCGGAAAGGGCAGAGCGATGAAGGATTTTGAAAAGTTCTTTGAAGATGTGCCCTCCGACTCCTTGTCGGCAGTCATCGGATGGACAAAATGGTTTCAGGATTTATTCATAAGGGCAAATCGGTCGTGTCATAACAGAAAGCAAGGTTGTGACCTCCGATAACGCTGCAAAACAACTTATTGAAGTTATGGAGCTTATGGGAATAAACTGAGCACAGCACATCTGACACGAAAATTTAAGGAGCTGTGAAGAAATGAAGTTTAAGACTTCGTTCTTCGCAGCTCCTTTGTTTTTTGTGAAATAATAATGCAATTGTAAAAAAGCATACTTCCCCTGAATATTGTTCAAAGTGTGCATTTGTTTCGCCGTACTCGATTAGCCCCAACATAACCGTTGAAAAATCGGGCAACAAAAATTTTTGCATTTTACAAATCTATTGCCCGACCTGAATTTTTATTTTAAACTGTCAATTTTTATTTTGCTAAAAGCTTAAATCCCATAATAACAACACCTAACACCACGAGGACAATGCCTGTTGCACGGTTCAGGGTTTTGGGGTTGGCTTTATTGGCAAAGACGGCGGCAATTCTCGCCCATATAAGTGTGAACGCTATGCAGAGAATGAACACAAACCAATCGGGTGTGCCACCAATCATAAAGTGCGAAGCTGCGCCTGTCAGGGCGGTGAATGTCATAATGAATACGCTTGTGCCGACAGCGGTTTTCAATTCATAATTCAGCACGGTCGTCAAAATCAAAAGCATCATCATTCCTCCGCCCGCACCTATAAATCCGCAGATAAAGCCGATTAACATTCCGCAGATTACAGACTGGATTGCCCTCTTTTTTGCCGACACACCGAGCATAGCTTCTTTAGTTGTCATAACGGGACGGATGATAAATTTTATGCCGAGCAAAAATGTCATAAACACGGAAAATCCGCCCATTGTAGCTGATGGAACAATGCTTGCAACATAACTGCCGACAATCGTAAATGCAAGCACACTCACCATCATAATCAAACCGTTTCTGACATCGAGATTTTTATTTTTATGGTATGTATAAGCCGAAACTGCACTCGCCAAAACATCGGACGAAAGTGCGATTCCGACTGCCATATACGGATCCATATTAAGAAAAGTTATGAGCATCGGACTTATTACAGCCGCCGCGCCCATTCCTATTCGACCTGTTCGACCTGCAACGGCACGGGCTATGTGACGCGGGTGGAGAACACCTTCTTCGGCCGGATGCAGACGCAGGGCGTGTGCCCCACGTGCGGCGGCACGGGCAAGGTGATCACCGCGTCGTGCGACAAGTGCAAGGGCGAAGGCACGCTGCGCGGGCAGGAGGTCGTGGAGATCAAGATCCCGGCCGGCGTGGGCGAGGGTATGGTCCTCACCGTCACGGGCAAGGGCAACGCCGCGCGTCAGGGCGGCGTGAACGGCGACCTGCAGGTGGTGATCGAGGAGGAGCGCAACCCCGAACTGGTGCGTGACGGCAACGATCTGATCCACAACCTGAACATCACCGTGACGACGGCCCTGTTGGGCGGTACGGTCGAGGTTCCGACGGTGGACGGGCGCGCCAAGATCAAGATCGCCCCGGGAACGCATGCCGGCAAGGTGCTGCGCCTGGGCGGCAAGGGACTGCCCGACGTGAACGGCTACGGTCGCGGCGACGAACTGGTGGTGGTGGACATCACCGTTCCGTCGAAACTCTCGGCTGAGGAGCGAAAACTCGTCGAGCAGTTGGCCGCGCAGCCCTCTTTCCAGAAGGCGGAGTCGGTCAAGAACCAGAATATTTTCGAACGGATGAAAAGCTTCTTCAGGTAATAATCCGGGATGAATTATTAATCGTTCGTACATTGATTCCGGCTTGTAATTGGCGGCGGAATGCCGCGTTTGCAAATCTGACCCACCCCTAAACCCCCGCCTGAGGCGGGGGCTTGTCGCAATGCAACCACAATAAAGAGAGTCATGCAATAAAATTGCGAAGATATTCGTATCTTTACAAAAAATAGAACGACCATGTTAGGCTTTACCCCTTTCAAACGGCACCCGAACAAATTCAATTACATTCCGCGTTATTACGACCCCGAGAAGGAGGCCCGTGAACAGCGCCGTGCCGAGTTGCGCGGCGAGCGCGCCGAGGATGCCGACCGCGAATACCAGCCCGGACAGTACATCCGCACCCAGCGCGAAGCCCGGGATGCGCGGCGTTCGAACGAGGAGGAGCGGGGGCGTATCCGTGTGCTGAAGATGGCCGCGGGGGCCGTGCTGGTGCTGCTTTTCATCTACCTGCTCTACCCGAAGCTGGCCGATGTGTTCCTGCGCGCGCGGACCGCACCCGCGACCGAAACGCAGCAGGTCGGGGAGGAGGAGTTCAATCCCTATGCGCCTATTAGGGTCGTTCCCAACGATTACGAGGAGTAAATGGCAGACAAGATCAGATTATTACCCGAGGTCGTTGCCAACCAGATCGCCGCGGGCGAGGTCGTCAACCGGCCCGCCTCGGTGGTGAAGGAGATGATGGAGAACGCCATCGACGCCGGGGCGACTTCGGTGAAGGTCAACTTCCGCGACGGCGGCAAGGACCTGATCCAGATCGTCGACGACGGCTGCGGCATGTCGCCCATCGACGCGCGCATGGCCTTCGACCGCCACGCCACGAGCAAGATCGGGGCCGTGGAGGATATTTACGCCCTGCACACGTTCGGATTCCGCGGCGAGGCCCTGGCTTCGATCGCCGCCGTGTCGCAGGTCGAACTGCGCACCCGGCAGGCCGGCGACGAGGTGGGTACGCAGACCGAGATCAACGGCGGGCAGTTCGCGGCGCAGAACCCGGTGATGTGTCCCGTGGGTTCGCAGTTCTTCGTGCGCAACCTTTTCTACAACGTCCCGGCGCGCCGCCGTTTTCTGGACAAGAGCACCACCTCGGCGTCGCAGATCAAGGCCGAGTTCCAGCGCATCGCGCTCTGTAACCCGCAGATCGCCTTCGAACTCTACGCCAACGACGCTCCGGTCTATACGTTGCAGGCCGGATCGCTGGCGGGACGCATCGTCGACGTGGTGGGGCGTCACATCAAGCAGAACCTGCTGGAGGTCGAGGCCGACACTTCGATCGCCTGCATCGAGGGATATATCGGCCGTCCGGCTGCCGCCAAGAAACGCAACACGGAGCAATACCTTTTTGTCAACGGGCGCTTTTTCAAGAGCACCTATCTGACGAGCGCCATTCTGAAAGCCTACGAGAAGCTGATTCCCGAGAGCTGCCAGCCCTCCTATTTCCTCTACCTGACGCTCGATCCCGGGCGTATCGACGTCAACGTGCACCCGCAGAAAACCGAGGTCAAGTTCGCCGACGAGGAGGCCGTGTGGCAGATCGTCAACGCCGCTGTGCGCGAGACGCTGGCCAAAACGGGCGCCGTGCCGCTGATGGATTTCGACCGGGACAGCCCGGTGGAGATTCCCGTTTTGCAGAAAGGAGCCGTGTACAGCGAGCCGCTGGCCATGTCGAACAGCGACTACAACCCTTTCCGCGAGGAGTATATCGACCCTTCGGCGCCCGATCCGAACGTTGATTTCACGGGCTTCGACGTGCCGTACCGCGACGGCGGGGTCGTGTCGGACAGCGCGGTCGGAGGATTGCGCACGGGCGGAGTCCGGAGCGCCGCGCCGTCGTTCCCGCAGGCCGCGGCGGGCGGATTCGCCCTGCCGGGTGCGGACGCCGGGGAGTTCGAGGAGTTCGAGTCGGGCGGCGGTTTCGAGATCACCCCTTCGGGCGGCGGATTCGACGACAGCGCCCTGGATTTCATCCCTTCGTCGGCCGTTCCCGAGCAGCAGCGGTTCGACATGCCGCAGCGTCCGGAATTCACCGATGCGCTGCCGCTGCCGGGCGGTTATGTCGCCGCTCTGCTGGGCGGCCGCTTCGTAGTGGTCGACGTGCGGCGCGCCCGCGAGCGGATTCTTTACGAGGATTACCTCCGGATGCTGGGCAACGGCTCGTCGGTGAGCCAGCAGTTGCTGTTCCCCGAACGGCTGGTCCTTTCGGGCGACGAATACGCCCTGCTGGAGGAGAATGCCGTGGAGTTCGCTGCCCTGGGCTTCGACATCGACTTCTGCGGCGAAGGGACCGTCGAAGTGAGGGGCACGCCCGCCGACATGCCCGCCGACGCCGTGGACCGGCTGCTGTTCGACCTGTTGCAGGCCTTTGCGACTCCGGTGTCGCTCTCCGATGTGCGGCGCGAGAAGATCGCCGGCGTGATGGCCCGCTCCGGCGCCAAGGGTGCGGGGCGGACCTTGTCGCGCGAGGAGGCCGCGGCGCTGCTCGCACAGCTGGCCGACACGGGCAGTTTCAGTTTTTCGCCCTCGGGCAAGGCGATCACCGCCGAGATCACGCCGGAAGATTTGCGCGCCAAGTTGGGATAATCCGGCGGAAAAAGAGTTACATTTGCAAAAATTAAAACGCATGAACCGCTATTTTCAGACCCCTCCGGTGGTCAAGAATTTGATAATCATCAATGTACTGGTTTACATGGCCACGGCGCTGCTGCCCGTCGGCGACACGATCATGCAGTATTGCGCCCTGTCGCTGGGAACGCCCTATTTCCATACCTACCAGTTCATCACCTACATGTTCCTGCATGCCAATTTCGAACATATCTTCTTCAACATGTTCGCATTGTGGATGTTCGGGCGTACGCTCGAATACGAACTCGGCTCGCAGCGTTTCCTGACCTTCTACATGGTCTGCGGCGTGGGTGCGGCGCTGATCCAGTACCTCACGGCGCTGGCGTTCGGCGAGCTGCCGCTGCTGCTGGTCGGCGCGTCGGGCGCGGTGATGGGCCTGCTGCTGGCGTTCGGCGTGATGCATCCCAATGCGGTCATCATGCTGCTGATTCCGCCTATTCCGATGAAGGCCAAGTGGTTCGTCATCATCTATGCCGTCATCGAGCTGTTCCTCGGATGGAGGGGCGTGGGCAACGTGGCCCATTTCGCCCATGTGGGCGGCATGCTGTGGGGATTCCTGCTGCTGCATTGGTGGAAACGCCGGGGAACGATCCGTTTTTAGACGATGGCTCCCGATTACTATAACGGATACGGGGGAGGCCCTTCGGGGAAACGGCGCCGCAGTCTCGTCATGCGGCTCGTCGACCTGGCGCTGACGCTCGTGACGCTGGCCGTGGGCGCGACGATGGTTCTCACCTATTTCGTCCCCTATGTCGATCCGGGCAGCGTGTGGTTCTTTCCCGTGCTGGGGCTGGCCGCTCCGGCGGTCTACGTCGCGTCGGTCGTGCTGACGCTCTACTGGATCATCCGCTGGCGCTGGGTGTGCGCCGGGGCGATGCTGGTCGTCGTCGTGGCGGGGCTTTTCAAGGTCTCGCTCTTCTGGCGTCCTGAAATCCGCCGCAGCTATGCCACGGAGACGGCCTTCGACCGCGCTGCTGTCAAGGTTATGAGCTACAACGTGCGCAGTTTCTACGGCGAGGACGGCCGGAGCAGCGTCGACGACATCCTGCGCCTGATCGAGGAGCAGGCTCCGGACCTGATCTGCCTCCAGGAGTTCAATGCCCGCCTCGCGGAGCAGTCCGAGGAGTTTTCGCTGCTGGGCGAGAAGTACGAGATCGCGCACTTCGGGCGCACGCAGGCCCCGGATTCGGTCTATGGCTCGACGCTGACCATCTTGAGCAAATACCGCATCCTGCGTTCGGACACCGTGCTGACGCCTTCGTCTTCGGTCTGGGCCGACGTGATTGTGGGCGAGGACACCGTGCGGGTTTTCAACAACCACCTGCGCTCGACGGCCATCAACGCTTCGGACAACCAGTTCATCACCAGCCACCAGTTTCTCTCGGACACGGCGCGCGAGACCAAAATCCGCAGTATCGTGACCCGTTTGCGCGAGAATAGCGTGCTTCGGGCCGCGCAGGTCGACAGCATCGCGCAGGTCGTGGGTGCGACGCGCACGCGGCGGATCGTCTGCGGCGATTTCAACGATACGCCCATGTCGTATGTCTACCGCACGATGGCGCGGGGGCTGCGCGACGCCTTCCGTGAGTGCGGGTCGGGCTATTCGCATACGTTCCGCGGTTTCTACAACACGCTGCGCATCGACTACGTGTTGAGCGGCGGTTTCGAACCGCTTTCCTACGAGGTGCTTCCGGTCGACTATTCGGACCACCATCCCGTCGTCGTGCGGCTTCGGAAAAGTTCCTGACGAATTACCCGGAAAACGGGATGCCCCGGCGGAGACACTCTTTCCGCCGGTTTTAATTTGCCGGCAGGTGTTGTCCGGAACGATTTTTTTGCTATCTTGTGGAAAAATTCAGCCAATCGTTCGCCATGATCCGATCCCTTCCGCTCGTAAGGAGAACGCTTCTCCTCTCCGTATGTGGGCTGTTCCTTTTCTCCGGCCGGCTTTTTGCCGGAAATCCGTTGCTGATGCCTTCCGAAGCCCCTTACGGGGCGCCCCGCTTCGACCGTATCCATGCCGCCGACATCATGCCCGCCATTGAGGAGGGCATCCGCGCCTACAAGTCCGGGATTGCGAAAATCAGGGCGCTGGACCCCGCGGAGGCGACTTTCGAAAACGTCGTCGTACCGCTCGACCGTGCCGACAGCCTGCTGGACGTTCCGCGCGCGGTGCTGGGTTACCTGAAATCGAATTTCGGAGGCGACTCCGTCATCCGGATCTCTCTGGAATCCGCGCAGCTGACCGGAGAGGCATACGACGCCGTGACGCTCGACACGGCGATCTTCCGCCTGGTGAAGGCCGTCTACGACCGGCGCGATGCGGCCGGGCTGGATTCGCTCCAGCTGCGGACGCTCGGCAAGGTCTACCGGAGCTACATCCGCGGCGGGGCGCTCTGCACGCCCGGGCAGAAGGAGCGGCTCAAGGAGCTGAACCGCGAGATTTCGCTCAAACGCATCCGCCACGGGCAGAACATCACGCAGGCGACCCAGGAGTTCGTCCTGTACGTGCAGGACAGCAGCCTGCTCGACGGGCTTGCGGGGACGACCCGGCAGCGTTTCGCCCGCAATGCGGCCCGGCAGGGGCATCAGGGCGTCTGGGCCGTCGGGTTCACGAACGGCGACTATGCGTCGGTCATGGCTTCGGCCACGAACCGCGATCTGCGCAGGAGACTCTACGAGGCCTACACCTCGCGCTGCATGGACGGGAAGTACGACAACCGCCAGTTGTCGGTCGACATCGTCAACCTGCGTCTCGAACGGGCCCGGATGCTGGGATACGAGAACTATGCCGCCTACACGCTGGAGACGAACATGGCCGGGACGCCCGAAAAGGTCCGCGAACTGCTGCTGCCGCTCAAGGACGCTGCCGCGGGGAAGGGACGTGCGGAGCGTGCCGAACTGGAGGCTTTCGCCGTGAAATACGAGCGGGATTCGGCCTTCCGGCTGGAACCGTGGGACGTGGCCTTCTATTCGGGCAAGCTGCGCAAGGCGAAATTCGGGTCCGAACTGGGGCGCATGCGCAACTACCTGCTTTTCGACAATGTGCTCAACGACGGCGTTTTCTATGTGGCCAACCGTCTTTTCGGAATCACGCTGACGCAGCGCACGGACATTCCCGTTTTCCACCCCGACGTGCTGACCTTCGAGGCGAAAGACGCCGAAGGCCGCCCCCTCGGACTGCTTTATCTGGATTGCTTCGTCCGCAAGGGCAAACGCGGCGGCGCGTGGTGCTCGCGCCTGCGCGGGTATTCATGCGCCGGAGAGCGGGAGGTGCTGCCGCTGGTGACCATCAGCTGCAACTTCTCGCGTGCGGCCGAAGGCAGGCCGAAGCTGCTGTCGACCTCCGAGGTCAAGACCCTCTTCCACGAATTCGGACACGCTCTGGCGGGTTTCCTCTCGCGCGGGCCGTATCCGCAGGTGACGGGCAGCTTCCCGCGCGACATGGTCGAACTGCCCTCGCAGCTGAACGAGCATTGGGCCTGGGAGCCGGAGGTGATGAAACACTACGCCCGCGATTACGAGACGGGGCGTCCGATTCCCGATGCGCTGATCGCGAAGTTCAAGGAGTCGGAGAACTTCCTGAAGGGGCTTTACCTGACCGATTTCTATGCCACCGCGCTGCTCGACCTCGAATGGCACACCGTGCTGCGGCCGGTCGAAGGGTGCGACGTGGCGGCTTTCGAACGGGCGTTCCTGAAACGTTACGACTTCCCGGAGCATACCGCTTTACGCTTCCGGACGACCTATTACAACCACATCTTCGCCAGCAGTTACCCCGCGCAGTACTACTCCTACACGTGGTCGGCGGTGCTGGACACCGATGCCTTCGCGGCATTCACCGGCACGGGCGATATTTTCGATTCCGAAACCGCGCGCCGTTACCGCCGCCATATCCTGACCGAAGCGGGCTATGACGAGCCGATGGCGCAGTACGTGCGTTTCCGCGGCGCCGTGCCCGACGTGAAGCCCCTGATGCGCCGTTACGGGCTGGCGGAATAGCGGCCCGGCGGAACGGAACAGCCCCGGCCCGATGAGCCGGGGCTGTTCCGTTCGGTCACTCTCCGATCTTCTTGCGCGGGTGGACCATGTTTTCGGGTTGCAGCACCTTGTGCAACTCCTCTTCGCTCATCAGCTTATGCTCGAGTACGAGGTCGTAGATGCCCTTGCCGGTTTTGAGGGCCTCCTTGGCCAGCATGCTCGACGTTTCGTAGCCCAGATAGGGGTTGAGCGCCGTCACCAGCCCGATGCTGTTAAAGACCATCCGGCGGCAGACCTCCTCGTTGGCCGTGATGCCGGCGATGCACTTCTCGCGCAGCGTGTTCATGGCGTTGATCAGCATTTCGATGCTCTCGAACAGGCAGTGGACGATGATCGGCTCCATGACGTTCAGTTCGAGCTGTCCGGCTTCCGATGCGATCGTCACGGTGAGGTCGTTGCCGATCACGCGGAACGCTACCTGGTTGACGACTTCGGGGATCACGGGGTTGACCTTGCCCGGCATGATCGACGATCCCGGCTGGCGCGGCGGGAGGTTGATCTCGTTCAGCCCGCAGCGGGGACCCGACGAGAGCAGCCGCAGGTCGTTGCAGATTTTCGAGAGTTTCACCGCAAGGCGTTTCTGGGCCGAGGAGTTCATAATGAAGGCGCCCGTGTCGCTCGTGGCCTCGATCATGTTCGACGCCTCGACGAGCGGCAGTCCGGTGATCTCGCGCAGGTAACGGGTGCAAAGCCCGGCGTAGTCGGGGTCGGCGTTGATGCCCGTTCCGATGGCCGTGGCCCCCATGTTGATCTCGAAGAAAAGTTTCATGTTGGCCGTCAGCCGCTCGGTCTCCTCGGTGAGGTTGGCGGCGTAGGCTTCGAACTCCTGTCCGAGGGTCATCGGCACGGCGTCCTGAAGCTGCGTGCGGCCCATCTTGATGATGCCGGAGAACTCCTCGCCCTTGGCGTGGAACGCCGCGATGAGTTCGCGCAGCGAGGCCACCAGTTTCTCGATGCTGCGCACCAGTGCGATCCTCACGGCCGTGGGGTAGGCGTCGTTGGTCGACTGCGAGAGGTTGACGTGGTTGTTGGGGTGGCAGAACTGATATTCGCCCTTTTCATGGCCGAGGAGTTCGAGCGCCCGGTTGGCGATCACCTCGTTGGCGTTCATGTTGGTCGACGTGCCGGCGCCGCCCTGCACCATGTCGACGACGAACTGCTCCTCGAGTTTGCCGGCGCGCAGCTCCTCGCAGGCCCGGATGATCGCGTCGGCGATCGCCGGGTCGAGCAGTCCCAGGTCACGGTTGGCCATCGCGGCGCCCTGCTTGACGTCGGCCAGGGCGCGGATCAGCTCCGGGAAGAAGTTGAGCCGCACGCGGCTGATGTGGAAATTCTCCACCGCGCGCATGGTCTGCACGCCGAAATAATACTCCGCCGGGATTTCCATTTCGCCCAGCAGATCGTGTTCACGACGGGTTTTGCCCGAAAGTCTGATTTCCGTAAAGTCCATGATCGGTATGTTTTTATTAAAGGTACGCAAAAGCAGGGTGGAGTCCAAGCCGAATCGGGTGCGGTCCGGTAAGACGTTCCGACATCAAATATAATGCTTTTTCCGCCACTTTGTCAAAACAAAAAATCTTGTTAACTTTGTATTCGCTCCGCGGGGTCGCAGAATTCGGCGGCGGACGAACGCAGAACCGAAAAACAAATAAAGAATATGATTTTAGACTCTCTGAAAAACAGCGCGCTTTACTACGGCGTAAGCCCGCGCATGAAACAGGCTTTCGAACTGATCGCCTCGACCGACTGGACGACGATGGAACCGGGTATTCACGAACTCGACGGCAAGGACATCTACGTCAACGTCATGGAGCGCGAGCTGAAACAGAAGCCCGACGCCAAACTCGAAATCCACAACGAGTACATCGACATCCAGGTTCTCATCCGGGGCGAGGAGGAGTCCTTCGGCTGGAGCGAGCGCAGGGAGCTCAAGAAGCCGCTGGGCGAATTCAGCGTCGAGAATGACATCCAGCTCTTCGACGACGTGCCGCAGACCTATTACACGATGCGTCCGGGACAGTTTACGGTGCTTTTCCCCGAGGACGGGCACGCTCCGATGGTGGGCGAGGGCACGGTGCGCAAGATCATCGTCAAGGTGCGCAGGTAGACGCAGTCCATACCTTCCGGGCCGGGATTTCCCGGCCTTTTTTGTGCCCGTCCGGCTGGCCTGCATGGCCGGTCGGGGGCGGAGAACGGCTTCGTCCGACCTCCGGCCGGAAATGAATTGAAAGAAAACCGCCGCGAACTTGCTTGTCTTCCGGATTTGTACTAAATTTGTGGTACGGGTATTTCCGTACGCTATGAAAACATCGGTCTTCATATTCCTCTTTCTGCTGGTCTCCTCCCTCTCGTCCGTCATGGATTCGGGTGCGAAGTCCGGAGTGCCGGCTGCGGCTGCGGTCCGGCAGACGGCGGAATGTTTCCTTGCCGGTTTCAAATACGGGGACTGCGTGGCGACGGAGACCGTCCGGACGGCCGTGCCTTGCCCCGTGCGGTCGCTGCGCAAGCCGGTGGAAGGTCCGCAGCGGGTGTCGGGCGGCGACCGTGACGTCTGCTCCGGGCGGCATTTCCCGCTGGCGCAGGGCTGCTGCACGAAATACGTCGTCTCTTCTTTATTGCGCGGCGGGCAGACCGCCCTGCCTTTCCATCGCGCCGACTACCTCCGGTTCGGCGTTCTGGTCATTTAGCCGTCAAATCCTTTCGCTTTCAAGCGTATGATGCCGTCCGTGCATCGTACGTCGGATTTCCGTGTGCGGACTCCGGGCTGTCGCACCGACGCCGGTGCGGCGAACGACGTTCGGCATGCTTTGCCGCATGCGCAGAATGTTCCGGCACACCCGATGGCAAAACTTTGATGAATGTAAAAAAATGGATTTGATGCATATGATCGGGGAGACGTCGCTGATGATGGGCTTCACGTTTATCGTGGGAATGGCCTTCGCGTACGTACTCAAACTGATGACGTTTTTCTTCTCCCGGCTTAACGGAACGGAGATCTCCGCGCTGTTGAGAAAAGGCCGCATATGGGGCCGCGCCTACCGCATGGACATTGCGCGTACCGACCGCTACATCCGTTCGGTCGCCCGGATCGGCGGGGACGTTTCCGCCGATCCGGATGCGGACCATGCGATGGACGCTCTGGCCGAATACCACCTCGGCACCCCCGGGGATGCCGCACGGCAAGACAGCGAGATGACCCGTTTATACGAGCTGCACCATGGAACGGTTTGATCTTGGCAATATTTTCCAGGGAATCTCGACCCTGCTGCAAGCCGATTCCGCGATCATGTATGCGCGTATCGGGCTGATTCTGTTGGGCATCCTGCTGGTTTACCTGGGGCGCAGGGGCGTGCTCGAACCGCTGGTGATGATTCCGATGGGGCTGGGCATGGCGGCGGTGAACGCCGGGGTGCTGATTTTTCCGGGCGGCATGCACGGCAACCTGTTTCTGGACCCCATGGTCACGGAAACCGACCAGCTGATGAACATTTTGCAGATCGACTTCCTGCAACCGATCTACACCTTCACGTTCAGCAACGGACTGATAGCCTGTCTGATTTTCATGGGCATCGCGGGACGATGCTCGACATCAATTTCGTGCTGGCGAAGCCCTTGCAGAGCATGTTCCTCGCGCTGTGCGCCGAGCTGGGCACGTTCGCTGTGCTGCCGATCGCCTATTCGATGGGGTTGAGTCCCAGCGACAGCGCCTCGATCGCGATGGTCGGCGGGGCCGACGGGCCGATGGTGCTTTTCACTTCGCTCAACCTCTCGAAGGAGATCTTCGTGCCGATCACCGTCGTCGCCTATCTCTATCTCGGCCTGACCTACGGCGGCTATCCCTACCTGGTGCGGGCGATGGTCCCCAAGCGTCTGCGCGCCATCAAGATGAAACCGGCGAAGAAACCGGTGAAGCAGTACAGCGCCGCGACCAAGATTTCGTTCGCCGTGGTGATGTGCGTGATCCTGTGCCTGCTCTTCCCGGTGGCCGCTCCGCTCTTCTTCTCGCTCTTCATCGGTGTGGTGATCAAAGAGTCGGGACTCAAGCATGTGAACGATTTCATCAGCGGACCGATGCTCTACGGTTCGACGTTTTTCCTGGGAATCCTGCTGGGCGTGCTGTGCGACGCGCACACGCTGCTCGACCCCACGGTGCTCAAACTGCTCGTCCTGGGGATTCTTGCCCTGCTGATCTCGGGCATCGGGGGCATTTTGGGCGGTTACCTCATGTATTTCTTCAAGCGGGGCAATTTCAACCCCGTCATCGGTATCGCCGCCGTCAGCTGCGTGCCTACGACGGCCAAGGTCGCGCAGAAGATCGTCGCGCACGACAACCCTTCGTCGATGATCCTGCCCGACGCGCTGGGAGCCAATATCATGGGCGTCATCACGTCGGCCATCATCGCAGCGATCTACGTGACGGTGGTTCCGATGCTGTGATCCGAAAGAGAACCGGCACGCTTCCGCGGGCCGGTTTTTTATTTTCCGATGCCGAAGTAGCGGAATCCCGCCGCTTCGACCTCGGGCTTGTCGAAAATGTTGCGGCCGTCGACGACCGCGTCGCCCCGCATCGTCGCGCGCAGCTGTGTCCAGTCGGGCATGCGCAACTCCTTCCATTCGGTCAGGAGGGCCACAGCGTCGACGCCTTCGGCGGCCTCGTACATCGTCTGGGCGTAGCGGATCGGCAGGTCGGCCATCCGGCGGCGGCTTTCGGGCATCGCCACGGGGTCGTAGGCCCGCACCTCGGCTCCGGCATCGAGCAGGCGGCCGATCACCACCGTTGCCGGAGCTTCGCGCATGTCGTCGGTCTCGGGTTTGAAGGCCAGCCCCCAGATTGCGACGACCTTGCCCCGCAGGTCGCCCAACGCGGTCTGCAATTTCTCGAAAACAATCCCTTTCTGCTGCTCGTTGACCCGCTCGACGGCCTCGATGACCTGCATCGTGTAGCCGTGTTCCCGGGCCGTGTGGGCCAGCGCCTTCACGTCCTTCGGGAAGCATGAACCGCCGTAGCCGCAGCCGGGGTAGAGGAACTTGTTGCCGATGCGGGCGTCGGAGCCGATGCCCTTGCGGACCATCTCCACGTCGGCGCCCACGCGGTCGCACAGATTGGCGATCTCGTTCATAAACGAAATGCGCGTCGCGAGCATGGCGTTGGCTGCGTATTTGGTCATCTCGGCCGAGGGAATGTCCATGAACAGCACGCGGAAATTGGTGATCAGGAACGGCCGGTAGAGCTTGGCCATCAGCTTGCGCGCCCGTTCGCTGTCGACGCCCACGACCACGCGGTCGGGCGACATGAAGTCCTTGATCGCCGCACCTTCCTTCAGGAATTCGGGGTTCGAGGCGACGTCGAACGGGACCTTGCAGCCGCGCTTCTCGAGTTCCTCCTCGATCACGGCGCGCACCTTCTGCGCCGTGCCCACGGGGACGGTGCTCTTGGTGACCAGCACGGTGTATTTCCGGATGTGGCGACCGAAGGTGCGGGCCACGTCGAGAACGTATTTCAGGTCGGCCGAACCGTCCTCGTCGGGCGGGGTTCCGACGGCCGAGAAGACCACCTCGACATGGGGCAGGCACTCCGTGAGGTCGGTGGTGAAATGCAGGCGTCCCGCCTCCACGTTGCGCCGCACAAGCTCCTCAAGTCCCGGCTCGTAGATCGGGATAACGCCTGCGTTCAGACCCTCTATCTTTTCGGCGTCTATGTCCACGCAGGTGATGTCGAGTCCCATTTCGGCGAAGCAGGCCCCCGATACGAGTCCTACGTAACCCGTTCCCACGATTGCAATTTTCATCATAATTCCTGGAGTTTTTTCTTTCGGAATGTAAATATAGTCTTTTTTTCGAAATATCCCCGCCGCAGCACGAAAAAGGGCGGTCCGAAGACCGCCCCTGCGTCGTTCTATTTTCCGCACCTGCATTCGGCGACAGCCTCCGCCAGCGTTGCGCAGGGATCGCACATCTCGTGCGAGTAGCCCTGTTTCATCTCCACGGGATCGCACAGGGGTTCCCACTTCATCTTCTGGGCGAACTCCGCGAGCAGGCGCACCGAGGCTCCGGCCCAGCAGAACGAACCGAACCAGCCGAATCTGCGCCGGGGAATGCCGCGCGCGGCGATGCGGTCGAGCAGTTCGGCCACGGGCGGGAACAGGTTGCCGTTGTAGGTCGGGCCGCCGACGATCAGCGTGTCGAAACGGAAAACGTCGCGCAGGACCACCGACGGGTCGGCGTAGGAGAGGTTGTAGACCCGGATCGGGCCGACCTCCCGCGAGGCCAGTTCGCGCGCGATGCGCTCGGCCATCTGCTCCGTGTTGCCGTACATCGAGGCGTAGGCCACGACCACGCCCGGTTCGCCTTCGTAGCGGCTCAGACGGTCGTAAATATCCAGAACCTTTGCGATCTGCCGCTGCCATACGGGTCCGTGCGTCGAACAGATCGTCCCGACGGGCAGCGTGCGGACCTTCTGGAGCGCCTTCTGCACGGGACCGCCGTACTTGCCCACGATGCAGGCGTAGTAGCGGCGCATCTCGTCCCAGTAGCGGTCGGTCTCGACCTGCGAATCGGTGATGCCGCCGTCGAGCGCCCCGAACGTGCCGAAGGCGTCGCCGGAGAAGAGCGTCCGGTCGCCGGCGCACCACGTGACCATCGTCTCGGGCCAGTGCACCATCGGGATCATGTGGAACGACAGCGTCTTGCCGCCCAGATCGAGCGTGTCGCCCTCCTTGACCTCGACCGTGCCCCCGGCGATGCCGTAAAACCCTTCGATCATCTGGAGCGTCTTGGCATTGCCGACGATCTCGATGTCGGGATAGATGCGGCGCAGCGCCGCGATCGACGACGAGTGGTCGGGTTCCATGTGGTTGACGACCAGATAATCGATCTTCCTTTCGCCGATGGCCTCGCGGATGTTGGCTTCGAGGCGGCTGCCGAAGGACTCTTCGACGGTGTCGATCAGGGCGATCTTTTCGCCTGCGACCAGATAGGCGTTGTACGACACGCCCATCGGAAGCGACCAGAGGGCTTCGAAGCGCGTGGTGGTGCGGTCATTGACCCCGACGTAGTGGATGCCGGGAAGTATTTCGGTAATTGCCATAAACCTTTTTTGTTTTGTTTTGGCACAAATTTACGAAAAATATTTTTCCGGCGCTACTGCCGGCTTTTTTATTGCTTCGGCAAGTTGCATGCCGGGGTGCGGAAGAGTCCCGTGCGCGGCGCGGCCTTCGCCCGGAAACAAAACGCCGCAACCCGGTGAAGGGTTGCGGCGCATGCCGGCAGGACGGCGGTTCAGAGGAACCGCGGCATATCTTCGGCCCTGCTTTGGGGTGTGGACTCCAGCGCGCCGGAGATGATCTCCGACGGGATTTCGGCCTTGACGAAGACCGAGACGTCGCTCGTGCTCGAAGTGCTGGTCAGCGTCATCCGTGTTCCGTCCGCGTTGAACGAAACCCGGTACGAGGCGCTTCCCCACGGGGTGTTGTCGCTGTACCGGCCGCTGAGCGTGGGTTTGTCGTAGGAATACGTGCCGTCCAGATGGACGTATTCGGGCTTGTAGAGCCGCTGGTAGATGTCGAACGAACCGGACTCGCTGAACGAGAGGTAGACGTCGGCGGACTGGAGCGAACTCCACGAAACCAGATGCCAGCTGCCGACGACGTTGCCGTCGCCCTCGGGTTCGGGCGTATCCTTGGACGAATCGCCGCACCCGGTCAGCGCGAACGCCGCGGCGAGGCCGATCAATAACAGTTTGATGCTTTTCATAATGTGTCCTTGTTTTATAACCAACCTCCGTTCTGGGAATGAACCTCACGTGCGATGAAGGCGAATTCCTTCGTGATCGGCATGCCGTTCATTCCGCTGTTGTTGCCGTTTCCGGCGAGCAGCTTGATCCGGACCACCGCCGAACCGGGTTTGGTGCACTTGAGGATGATCTGGTTGGCGAATATGGTCGGGTTCGCCGAAATGCCCAGCCGGTTCATGTCTTCGGCCGAAATGGAGATTTCCGTAATCTTCAGGTCCAGATTTCCGCCGCCGAGGTACGGTTGCAGGTTCAGCGTGTACTGGCTGCCGACGGGAATCGGGATGCAGGTGATGCCGCGGACGTTCATCAGCACCTGGTAGGCGTCGATGTAACCCGTGCCCATTCCCTTTTTGTACTGCGACAGGTCGAGCGTCGCCAGACTGCCCTTGTCTGTGAAATACTGTTTCGTTCCGGTGCAGTATTGGTTGATGTCGTTTACCGATGTCAGCAGCAGCGTCGTGAATTCGTTCTGGGTGAAGGTCTTGCCGAGTTGCAGCGCATAGGAGAGCCCGAGCGCCGCCACGCCCGAAACGTGGGGGCAGGCCATCGACGTGCCCTGCATGTAGCCGTACTTTCCGCCGTTGACGGTCGATAACACCTCGGACGCTCCGGTATTTATGTTTTCCAGATACGACTGGTAGGCGTCGCCGCCGGGAGCCGCAATGTTGCAGCCGGGACCGTAGTTGGTGTAGTAGGCCGGGGTGTAGTCGCACGACATGGCCGTTACGGAGATGTAGTCGCGGTAAGCGCCGGGGTAGCTCGACATGCCGGTCATGTCGTTGCCGGCGGCGAATATGGCCAGTCCTCCCTCGATGGCCGCGCAGTTCTGTTTGGCGATGAAGTAGTCGATGGCCTGCTTCTCGGCGCTGGCGCCGCTGGAATAGGCCGCGTCGGAGGTTACCGAGCCGGCAGGGTAGCCGTAGCTGCACTGGATGATCGCCGCGCCGTTGTCGGCGGCGTATTTGATGGCCTTGGCCGCCATGGCCACGTCGCCGCCGTCTTTGTCGTGGAAAATCTGACAGGACATGATCTTCACGCCGTCGTTTTTGCCCGAGCCGCCTGCGATGCCTGCGACGCCCGTGCCGTTGTTGTTCACGGCTGCGACCGTTCCTGCCACGTGCGTGCCGTGGTCCGGTGCATCGCCTTTGGTGCTGATGGTCAGCGTCGTATTGTCGACGAAGTTGAACCCGTGTATGTCGTCGGCATAGCCGTTCGAGTCGTCGTCACGGCCTTCCGAGCCGTTCAGCTCGGCGGTGTTGGTCCACATGTTGGCGGCCAGGTCGGGATGGTCCCACTGCACGCAGTTGTCCACGACCGCGACGATAACGCGCGGGTCGCCCGTGCAGAGCTTCCAAGCCTCGTCGCAGTTGACATCGGCTCCCGCCTTGATCTTCGAATAGATCGACTTGTCGCCGGTGTTGATGTAGTGCCATTGTTTGCCCAGGTGGGGATCGTTGAACCCGACGGCCGCACGGGTCTGCGGCGCAGCGCCGGTTTCGGCCAGCGGGATGACCCGGCCTTCGTGCACGTGCATCAGCTGCTGGTTGAATTCCACCTTGCTCACTTCGGCGATCCGGGCCATGTCGAGGGCCGCCTTGTCGAGATCGGCGGCGGCGTCGAACTCCACAACGTACCAGCGGTGCAGACCGGCGGCGCGCGTGCGCTCCTCGTTCCGTTCGTCTACCGGGAACAGACGCTGTAACGCCTTTACCCCGATGCTGCCGAGCACGGCGTCGAAATCAGCGATGCCCGAACGGGTGGCGACGCCGCCCGAACGCGTAACCTGCATGACCGACGATTCGATGCCCGCTACGGCCTCTTCGCCGAAGCAGACCAGCAGTTCGCCCCTGACGGCGTTCTCCGACGAGAATACGAGTTTGGAGGCCGCTTTCGCTTCCGGTTCGGGACCCGTCGCCTGCTCCGTCGCATCCTTGGTGCACGACCCCAGGGCGAGCGCCGCAGACAGGAGCAGCAGGCTCCATAAAGTTGTTGTCCTTGTCATAATCTTATAATCCTAATATTAGTGCATGTCGTGACCGATGTTTCGTTTCATTGGACACAGAACCCGACACGGTCGCTCGGACTGTGTCGGGTCGTGTGGAACAATATGCGTCGGTTATTTCAAAACCGGGAGGTTTTCGCGGATTTTGAAATCGGCGCGGCGGCCGATCTGTTTCGGCAGCGGCTCGCATTTCGCCGTCTTCACGCTTAACGTGCGGACGCCGTGGTTCGTGTTGTCGCTGTTCCTGACGAATGTGGCGTTCATCTGGAGACCACGGCTGTCGAGCGACTTCCCGATATGGGCCGGAACACGGACGCTGCTGAACGGGATCTTCGTGCGGACGCCCTGAACTTTGGCTGCGGATGCTGCGGATGTCGTTCCGCTCTGCTTCGTGATGGTCGTTCCGTCGGCATAGTATGCTGCCAAGGCTCCGACGATCTTGTTGACGGTGAAATCAGCAACGGGAACCTCGACGTCGGTCGTCAGCGCTGAAACTTGTTTCGACGCCGGATCGATCGTCAATACGATCGGATCGCTGCCTTCGCTCTCTTCGGTTGCGAACGAGAAGATACCGTAACCGCGGGACTTGTCCGGGGTGAGCGCCTCCGTGAATTTGCCGAGCAGGTTGCCGTTGTCCTCCCGGCCGAGCTGCACGCCGCTCATCGTGAGCGTCGACTTGGCCGAGTCATAGGTTGCGTACCATTGGGTGCCGTCCTCTACGGCGAAATCCTTCACGAAAAATTCGGTGTTGCTTCCGACGGTAGGTATTACCTCGAATACATTTTCGAACGTGTCTTCAGCGCTGGCCGCGTAGGACATGCCGTATTTCCCGATGATCAACTCTCCGGTATAGGGCGGTATGTCCGTCACGAACGGTTCGCACACGATCAGTTTTTTCTTGCCGTAGTTGTTCGTTGCTTCGACAACCAGCGTATAGGATGCGCCCGGTGTCAGATTGATCATTATGTCCCAATATTTTCCGGTCGTTGCGAGTTCTTCCATCGCATCGGCATTGAGTTCTTTACCGTATTTATCGACTACATCCTGCAGGGTCAGGCCTCCGGTTTGAATCTCGATATTGTCGATTATGGAAGTTTTGTTGAAGTAGGTTTTGATCTTCTTCATCTCCGTGCCGGTGATCTCGTACACGGCCGATGAGTAATCGGGATACTCCGATACATATGCTGCGGCATCGGGATAGGCGCTGACTTTATAGAGCGAGCCGGCGATGTCGTTGGGAACCGAGGTCCCTCCTATGCCCGGGAAGTAGAACGATGCTGCGGAAGCTTCGCCGGAAACCGGTTTTTGCGCTTTGTCAAGGGGCAGGGCGACTACGGTATAGGTTCCGGGTCCAGGCAGTACGGCTTCGGCGGAGACTTTCTCGCCGCCTACGGTGAAGTCCTGCAACTCGTTGATGTTCTCGGCTGATCCGTCGGCGATCGCTGCGACAAGCGTAGCGGTTTCGGCCTCGGTCAATTCATTTTCGACGAGAACATAGCGGATGTTCGTAACGTCGGCGCCGTAGGTGAAGTCGATGACGGCGCTCGCCGTCTCTCCGTCGGCGCTGACCTTCATGCCGTCGTATACGGCGGAGAGCGTATAGTCGACTATTTCGGCGCCCGGCAGCATGATGCGGAACGTACCTTGACTGTTAGCGGGAAATTCGCGATCCAATCCGACGAGTTTTGCGGTCAATCCGTCCTTCGGGAAGGTGATGACGCCGTTGACCAATGTGCCGGGTTCCGCCGAGGCGATCATAAAGTTTCCGTAACCGTTACTGTTTTCGGTAATACCCGACCATTGTTCTTCAATCGTCACTTGAGTCGCATTGCTGCAATCGATGACGATATTGGACGGAGTGTAGCTGAACTGCTCCGAAAGCTCCTCTTGCGTAGCTCCGAAGAATTCGGTCATATAAGGCCAGCCGAGCATCTCTTCAACCATGTAGATACCTTCTTTCGACTTATGGCTGTGTACCGTGACATCGATTTCGAACATATTGCCGGTGAATACATCGCTCAACCAGCCTTCGCGGAATTTGCCGGTTCCCATTTTCACCCACGGCCAGGGCATAACCGTAATATCGAGGCTGCGGTTGCCGTAGGGCGTCGTGTTGTCCTCGTCGTTGATCAGGAACGAAAGGGGGTATTCCTTGCCGTCTTCGAGTTTGGTGCGGTCGAAGGTGATCAGCAGTTCGGAAGTCTCCTTGCCGGCTGCGAACGATACCGACGACGGAATGGTGAACAGACCCGACTCGTCGCTGGCGAGAACCGCTACGGTCAGCGCCTCGTCCTTGGCGATGCGTTTTACCGGGATGGCGATGGAGGAGACGTCGTCGCTGATGCTATGCTGGGTGGTCACATTCTCGGGGAAGTAGACCTGTGCGCCGTCGACCTCGGGACCTGCTTTGAAGTCATCGTCGCTGCAGGCCGTGAACAGCCCCGCGACGATGGCGACAGTCGCCAGAAAGAATATTTTTATACTTTTCATAAATAGCGATGTTTTTTATTTAACAGACTTGACCGTTTGGGTCGGGTTGGGGTTGTTCTTGCCCGCAAGCGCCTTATTCTGCTGTACGGCGTTCAGCGGGAACACGCAGTTCCACCAGGGGGCGCGTCCGTCCGTGGAAAGCTGGGCCATCGGGGGAGCGTTCGTGCCGGTGTCGCCGTTGTGCATGCCGATGTTCAGACGCTTCAGGTCGTAGAAGATGACGCCCTCGCCCCAGAACTCGATCCGCTTCTGGAAAATGATCTCGTCGATCAGGTCGTTGGCCGCCGGAACCGTATAGGCCGGATCGCGGTTGGCCATGAACGACTGCAACAGCGACTTGCCGGTGGTGGCGTCGTAGTGCGCCGTAGCCTCGGCCTCGATCAGGTACATCTCCTCGACACGCATCATCGGGATGCTCGTCACGTTACCCGTGGAATAGTTTCGTTTTTCGCCGTTGGCCGCGTGGAACTTAAACGATGCGTAGGGGGCTATCGTTGCGAACTCCTCCTCGGTCAGGGTCGTATAGGGTGCGATGGCGTCGAACGAGCGGTCGGCTCCGACAAAGCTCTTTTTGCGGAAGTCGCCCGACGAAATGCGGTTGTAGCTGAATACCGAGATACCCGGCTGCGCTCCGTAGCCGTAACCCCAGATAGCCTCGGTCGCCATGTGGGCCGACCACGACAGCAGGTTGTTGAGCACGGTGTCGGTGGTCTGGATCATGGCCCACATCCACGACGAATTGACCGTGTTGAACCCGGTCTTCGGGTCGAGCCACTGGCTTTCGGTCATAATCGTGCAGCCCGAAGCGTCGATGGCCTTGCGGGCGTATTCGGCGGCCAGACGGTAAGCGGCGTCGCCGGTCGGAACTTCCGCATACGATTCGGTGAATCCGCCCAGCCAGAGGTAGGCGCGGGCCTTGAGTCCGTAGATCACGGCCAGCGAGGGCAGGTTTTTCGTCGCCGGCGTATAGTTGGCCAGCAGGGTCTCGGCGGTGTTGAGGTCCTCGAAGATGAACTTGAACATCTCCTCACGCGATACGCGCGGGTTGTTTTCCAGTTCCTCCATGCTCGTATCTTCCCGGACGATGGGAACGGTCAGCCCCTTGACGGCTTCCAGCTCGGTCTCGTAGGCGGGACGTTCGGGAGCCTTGGCCGGCAGCGCGTCGTAGAGACGGGCCAGGTCGAGGTAGCAGAGCGCGCGGAAAGTCTTGGCAATGCCCATCATCTCCTCTGCGCCTTCGCTCTGGTTTGCGATGTCGATGGCCTCATTGGCCGTGAAGATGAACTTGTAATAGTTGGTGTAGAAGAACGGGGACATCGTGCCGTTCGCTGCCAATCCGGTCGAGTTGCCCGGATAGAGCCATGCCTGCCAGCGGTCGTAGTACTGGTTGCCGCCCGGCAGGTTGCCGCTGACGGGGAACACCTCGCCGACCATGCGGTCGGTGGCGCCGAAGATGCCCGGGTAGCCGAAGTCGATGTGCTCGCCGAGGTCTATATAGTTGGTGATGAGCACCGTCGGCATCGCAGTGATAAGACCCTCCTTTGCGAACGGAGATTCGGCAGTCTGATCGCTGGTGGCGTATCCGCTTTCGGGGAAGGTCTCCTTGATACAGCCCGAAAGAAGCACGGATGAACCGAGAAGCAGCGCCGTTGTTTTCAGTATGTTGTTCATTTTCATAATATTCGTCGTTTAACAAATTAGAACGTTACGGTTACACCGCCCGAGAAGGTGCGAATCGGGGCGTAGTAGTACGGGTTCGTGATTCCGTTGATGGACTGACGCGGGTCGAGACCCTGACGCTTGGACCAGTACCATACATTGTCGCAGGCGAGGTAGATACGCAGATTCTCGACGAGGAACTTGCGCGTGATACGCTTGGGCAGCGTATATCCGAGCGTGATGTTCTGGATGTTCAGGTACGATGCGCTGGTGAGGAAACGGTCCGAGACGGCTGCCTGATTCGAGTCGTTGTAAGCAAAACGCGGAATGTTCGAACCGGAGTTCTCGGGAGTCCACGAATTGAGCAGGTCGTGGTGGTAGTTGTTTCCGGTCGACGTTCCTGCCGGGGAGTTCATGTAGAACCTGTAGCCCTGGTCGAGAACCTGTCCGCCGAGCTGGTAGGTGAAGCCGATCGAGAAATCGACGCCGTAGAAGCGCAGCGACGTGCCGAAACCGCCGTAAACGTCCGGCAGGGCGTCTCCGTGCATTTCGCGGCCCTCCTGCGAGGCCACCGAGTAATCGGAGGTCTTGATGCGCTCCTTGTTGCCGGCATCATCGGTCTTGTAGGTGTACCACAGCGATTTTCCGGTCTCGGGGTCTACTCCCGCGTAGGTCGGAACGTAGAACGAGAAGACGGATTCCCCTTCAGTGAGGAATTTGGTGTCCTGCCAGCGGCCCACGTGTTTGCCGTCGGCCGTCGTGTTGTTTTTGAACTGCTCCGGCAGGTGGGTCACCTTGTTCTTGTAGTGGGTCATGTTGAGCGAGAAGTCCCACACGAGGTTTTTGGTCCGGATCAGGTCTGCGTTCAGTTCGATTTCGAGACCGCGGTTGACCATGTCGCCGATGTTGGTGAAAATGGTCGTGTAACCCGACTCGATCGGAGTGGCCAGCTCGAACAGCATGTCGGTGGTCTTGCGGTTGAAGACATCGATGCTACCCGACAGACGGTTGTCCCAGAGGCCGAACTCTACGCCGACATTGAGGTTGGCGTTGGTCTCCCAGGTGATGTCGGGGTTGCCTTTCTGGTAGAGTACGCTCGTAACGCCGTCGCCGCTGCTCAGGATCTCGCGGTAGTCGGTATAGCGGTAGTAGGATTCCGCTTTCGATCCGAGGTTGTCGTTACCCTGCGAACCGTACGATGCTTTGACCTTCAGCATGTTGACCCACGAAGCGTTGAACCAGCTCTCGCGGTTGATGATCCAGGCTGCGCCGAGCGACCAGAAGTTGCCCCAGCGGTGGTCGGGGTGGAAGCGCGACGATGCGTCGCGGCGGTACGATCCCGAGAAATAGATGCGGTTGTCGTAGTCGTACTGTCCGCGGAAGAAGTAGCCCTCGTTGTTGTACTCCAGAACCGACGAACCCGACCGCGACGAGTCGACGACGGCGCCGCTGAGTTCGGTGTTGTCCGGCGAGAACATCATGGTCTTCGAGCCGTACAGACCGTAGGATTTGCGGTTGTACATTTCATGGCCGAAGAGCAGGTCGAGGTTGTGGACGTCGGCGAAGGTGTTGGTGTAGGTCAGGAACTGCTGCATGTTGTAGGCGATCTTCCGACTGTGGCTCTTGAAAACGGCGCCGCCCGATTCGGCGAACTGTCCGTAGTAGGGGTTCGACACCTGCGTACCGCGGGTTTCGTCGAGCGACACGCTTCCGTTGAGGGTCAGTTTCAGGCCCTTGTACAGGGAGAAATCGGCAAAACCGTTGGCCATGAAGGCATTGCCCTCGTTGATGTATTTGTTGAGCTGAATGTCCTGCAGGTCGTTGCTCTTCCCGCCGTTGGTGCGCAGTGCGCCGCCGTTGCGGCCGTCGCCGGTATCGTACATCTTGAATCCGTACTCGTCGATCATAATGTTGCCGTTGCCGTCGCGCATGTAGACCGGATAGATCGGCGCCATGCGGATCGCCGTGGCGAATGCGTTTCCGCCGTCGGCGTTGCCTTCGCCCTGACCGTCGCCGTCGTCGTTGGTTTGGTTGCCGTTGTTCCAGACGAAATGGGTGTAGGACATGTTACCGCCGACTTTCAGCCACTTTTTGGCCTGGTAGTCCGCGCGCAGACGGGCGGTGTAGCGCTCGTTGCTCGAACCGTCGACGATACCCGTGTTGTCCAGATAGCCGAGCGATGCGAAGAAATTGGCGCGGTCCGTCGCGCCGGAAACGCTGACGTTGTACTCCTGACGGAACGACGACGATTTGTAGATTTCGTCGAGCCAGTTGTCGGGTTGCAGGTAGAACTGCTGGCCCTTGGCGTCGGTTACCAGGCGGCCCTGCTTCGCACGCGGATTGAGACGGCCGTTTTCGCCGATGAGGTTCTGGCCGTCGGGCACGGTGAAGACGTTGTAACCCAGACCGCCGGGATCGTTCGACGTCAGCAGCTTGTTGGCGGCGATGTTGGCGGCCAGGGGAGTGTACTTCTGGTCGAGCGTGTAATAGTTGTACAGCGACTTGTAGTGCATCTCGTAGTATTCGCCCGCATCCTCCACGATGTCGTAGGTCTGCAACGCACGGGTGTTGATGCCCCACTTGCCGTCGAAAGTCACGGTGGCCTCGCCGGCCTTCGCACGCTTGGTCGTGACCATGATTACGCCGTTCGCGCCGCGGGAGCCGTACAGGGCGTTCGACGCGGCGTCCTTGAGGACGCTGATCGACTCGATGTCGGCAGCGTTGATGTTGTTGATGTCGCCTTCGTAGGGCACGCCGTCTACAACCCAGAGCGGGTCGTTTTTGGCATTCATCGAACCGTAGCCGCGCACGTAAATCTTCTGACCGGAACCCGGACGGCCCGAGGCGGAGGAGAACTGCACGCCGGCGATTTTGCCGACGAGGGCATCCCCGACGTTCGAAGACTGCGTTTTTATCAGATCGTCGGATTTGATCACCTTCGCCGCTCCGGTGAAGGCGTCTTTCTTGGCTGTACCGAAGGCCACTACGATCACGTCGTCGATGGCCTGTGCGTCTTCTTTGAGCGAGATGTTGATTCGGGTCTTGCCTCCGATGGCCACCTTCTGGGTTTCATAGCCGATGAAGGATACGACCAGCGATCCGTTTCCGGGAGCCGTGATGGTGAAGCTACCGTCTCCGTTTGAGGTCGTGCCGACATGCGAGCCGTCGACCATAACCGTTGCTCCGGCGACCGGTTTCCCGTCGGGACCGGTGACTGTTCCGGAAATTTGCTTACTCTGGGCCAGCGAGAGTAATATTCCCCCCCCCAATAAAGCAATTAACGATAGTAGAATT